>JAEEGL010371099.1_pt1 | contig 13578 bp, 11 predicted proteins | sample 9134231 | NCBI WGS metagenome assembly JAEEGL01 (sample SAMN16246548, study PRJNA631951) | gut metagenome | biome: gut microbiome; feature: rumen; material: fiber-attached | host: Bos | place: Iran: Karaj | collected 2018-10
ATCCGCTGTCAGTGTTTCATGGTTTACATTGTAAACGATTGTCGGCAGATCATTTCCTGCAGGAGCAGAAATAACGACCTTGCGGGCACCTGCATTGATGTGTGCAGAAGCCTTAGCCTTGCTTGTGTAGAAACCTGTGCACTCGAGAACTACGTCAACCTTCAGTTCACCCCATGGGAGTTCCTCTGCATTCGGCTTAGCATAGATCTGCAGTGTCTTGCCGTCTACTGTGATGGTGTTAGCTTCATCATCAGCTGTAACTGTGTGAAGGTTTTCACCGATCTTGCCACAGTAGCCGCCCTGAGCTGTGTCATACTTCAGCAGGTGAGCCAGCATGGAAGGCTTTGTTAAGTCGTTGATAGCAACTACTTCATAGCCCGGAGCGCCGAACATCTGTCTGAAAGCCAGACGGCCGATACGGCCAAAACCATTAATTGCAACTCTTACATCTGTCATATTGTCTTTTAAAGACCTCCTTATGTCGCTATTAAAATTATAAGATTTAGCACTTTTATAGTCAATTATCATTGCGGGTATTTCATCAATAAATCCGCAAAAAATCAACTGTTTCAGAAGCTCTCGGCAGCTTCTGTTGCATCTTCGCTTTCTTCGTCTTCCTGCACCGAATCCAGCTGCAGCCAGTCGGAATTCGGGCGGGTGATCTGGCGGGCATCCTGATAGGCCATGGCCATGGTAAAAATCGTCTGTCCCTGATAATTTCCGTTCGCCAGCCGTTCGATGACAAGAGCCGCATCCGCTTCCGGTTTGTCGCCGACCAGGTTCAGCGGCAGCAGCAGACTGATGGAATTATTGCGGGGATAGTAGATCGGTACTGCCGTCTTGTAGTTCCAGGACGCATACTTCACCGCCGTGAGAACAGCCCGTTTCAGACCGTCTTCCAGGTCACGCATCAGCCGGTCGCTGCCGGTAATATATTTGCGGATCATCGCAAACGGTTTTTCTTCCTGGTACATCTTTTTCAGCTCTGTGTCATAGGAAAGCTGATACTCGATGAATTCCCGCGGCAGTCTTGCCATATTGTCGAGCAGGATGTGTTCATAGTCACAGAACAGTTCCTTTTCGGTATCGAAGAACAGATCCGCCGCTTTTTCCGGTTTGATGTATTTCGGCGGGTTCGGATACCTGCTGATACGGCGGTTGAGGTCTTTGCCGTTGTCGCCTTTGCCGCGGCAGGCAAAGTATGCAATCGTCCATTTTCTTTCAAAGACGTCATTAATATCCCGGTTTGGTTCGAGAAGACAGTAGATCGGATCATAGGCTCTGTCTACGAGACCTGTATTGAAGATACCGTAGCCGTCTTCTTCATAGACATCTCCGTCCAGCCAGGCTTTATAAAAGCTGTATTTCACATAATTGACGAGGATCCTCTTGCTGCGGGTCCTGTCGTCTTTATAATCCCAGTTTTCCGGCAATGCCAGTTCACTGAGTTCCTGAGTCACCTTGTTCCAGTCCGCCACAAAGACCTTCCGCAGCATTTCTTTATCCGGACTGCTGGCTCCAACCAGCGCCAGCACGAACGTGTCGTGGCCCGGTGTCTTGTTCAGACATGCCTTTAACGGCACGCCTTTACCGTCCCTGACATTCAGTTCCACATCGATTTCATACCGGTCATTGCGGCGGTTTGTAAAGAGCTGATGGCTGTCCTTCTGTTCGGAATATCTGTCCAGAATGAATTCCTTCAGAGAACTGATCGAGAGTTCCTCGCCCATGGCTGTTTCCAGAGCGCTTCTCTTATCGTCTTCTTTTTTCAGATGATCCACCAGTTTGCCCGGCACCAGCATGGTCTGCCGCAGTTCATCCGGATCCGGCAGTGACTCAATACGGCGCAGTGTGCCGCGGCTGTCATATTTGCCGATCAGTTTCAGGGTCGCGTAGAAATGCTTCTGCTCATCCATGTGGCAGTGTTTCACTTCGAAGGTATAGATCTCCCCTTCCTGCAGGCTGTTGTAGTCGACGTTTACGTCATCTCTTTCCAGCCGGCCGTACAGGGTCGGTCCAAGAGCTACCAGGCAGTATTCGCTCAGACGCTTTTTCAGCGGCAGGCTGACCTGATCGCCTTTTTTGTAACTGCGCAGGAAGCCCTCCGCTTCCGACACAAGGAAAGCGACATTCTCGCGGGCCGGCTTGACAAAGAAGGCTCCTTCATTTGCTCTGATCCAGCGGTATTCACCCTGGGCAAGCGCCTCCAGGAACTGCGGATGCACATTCTTTTTGACGAGCGTATAGACATTGCCGTCCGTGGCATTCAGAAACATTCTGTCGTCCGCGTCTTTGCCAAGTCTGGCATAACGGTAGATCTTGACGGAAGATGGTTCCGTGCTTACCCTGTTCTCTTCCGCTGCCGGCGCGGTGCTTTTTTCTTCGGCAGCCGGCTGTTCCGCTTTCTTTATTTCTTCTGCCGGCTGCTGTACTTCGATCACTGTTTCAGCAGGCTGCGCAGTTTCTGTTACTTCTTCCGCCGGCTGAACGCTTTCCGCAGCCTTCTGTTCGGTTTCCTGATCTTCACCGTCTTCGACAGGCGCCGTGAACCAGCCGTGATTCAGTTCGGTCCGGATAAACGGCAGCTGCGGCAGGATCTTCGTCAGGCTCTTGATACCGAAATACTCCTTGGTAAAGCCGCCCCGCTGCATCACCGACAGCATCTTCGGAAGTTTATCATCGCCGCTTTCGCCATAGGTATCCTTCAGCAGCTGCAGGATCTGCTGTTTGTCCGCTTCGCTGACAACCACGTTTTCTTCCTTGCTGAAGGCCATGGCGTTCGTATTGTTTCCGTCTTTGCGGAAGACGGCTTTGTTATAGGCATACCGGATAAACGGCAGCTGCGGCAGGATCTTTGTCAGACTCCTGATGCCGAAACGCTCTTTGGTATAGCCGCCTTTCTGCATCACCGCCAGCATTTTCGGCAGATCGTCTTCCTGGCCGTCTTCATAGACCGCCGCCAGCAGATCGAAGATTTCCTTCTTCTCTTCATCACTCAGGACGACCGCGGCTGCCTTTTCTTCTTCCGCTTCTTTTTCATATGGCTCATGGAACAGAACGACCGCTTTCAGACGGCCGACTGCTTCCGCCGCATGGTTCTTGGCCCGCTGCAGGCCATAGGCAGAAGCGGTATCCTTTTTGGTAATATATTCTTTTTTATACTGGTTATAGATTTCCGCGTATTTGAAATATTCCCGCAGCGCCGCTAACGGTTCCGCTGCTTCTTCCATGCCTGTCTGATCCAGTTCCTGCAGCCTTTCTTCCGCTTTTCTGAGATCCTGCGGAATGCCGCGTCCGAAGATTTCCATCATGGCCGTATTGAAAACGGCATGGTGGTCACTCATGGCAGAATAGACCTGATACGCTTCCGCATACTGCCGGTTCTGATAGTATTCTGCCGCGTCCTGAAATAAAGCCATAGTTCCTCCTTCTGCTGTATGTTTGCAATTGTTATATACTTCTTTGTTGAAATATCCTTCGAAAAAAGACAGATTTTTCTGTCTTTTATGCAAATTCGTTCATATTCAGCGGCCGCTGGCTGATCGCGAAAGCCTCTTCGACCGTTGTCACCCGTTTGTTGAAAAGCCGGGAGAAAAGCTGGGCGTCATTCAGCCGCACCATCGTCGAGCCGTATGTCTTTGTCTTCGCTTCCGGGAAAAGCTTCTGCAGATTTTCCGCTTCGGAAACATGCAGGTGAATGACTCTTCTTTCCTGCAAAGCCGCATTGCACAGTTTCATCAGTGACATGGAATCAAGATAAACGATCTCTTCCACACAGAGTTCATTGCCCTGCGGGATCATCACCGCATAGCCGCGGATCTGATCCTTGCCGTTGTAGTAGGCGACGATCTTGCCGCCTTCGGCGATGATCTCTTTTTTATAGTTGACGAAGTATTCCAGATCGCGGGCATAGAAGCCGTTGAACCGGCGGATAAAGACGGAATAGACCTTCAGAAGATCGATCGGTGTCGGTTCATACGCGCAGCCGAAATTGGTAATGCGCTTGACGTCCTTGCGCTCCAGCCGGACATCCGTGCGCTGATAGATCGTCCGGAAGCCAAACGGTTCATAGATCACCGGTGACTCCGACTGGATCAGGGTCAGCAGTTCCGAATGCTCACAGGCATCCAGCACCACTTCCATCAGTTCCTGCATATGTCCCTTGCGCTGATATTCCGGCAATGTCGCGACCCCCATGATCATGGAAGCCTGCAGCACCCGGTCGTTGAACATCACCGCATGAGGATTGCGGATCAGAGTGGAAACGATCTTGCCGTCGGTGATATTTACATAGCAGTTTTCCGGCTGATAAACGTTTTTGAAGAAATAATCCAGATAACGGGTATCCTCATTCGGAAAACAGATGCTGAATATATCCTTGATTTCAGCGGTCTGATCCGCTGTTGCTTTTTTAATCATAATGAAGTCCTCTGTAACACTGTAATCATACACGAGAATCAGCTGCCGCCGCTGATTTTTTCTGCCAATTCATGAATTCTGACAAAACGGTGTTTCATGCCGGATTTGGATACGGCGGCCCCGGTCCGGCGTTCATAGATCGCCGCCAGTTCGTTCAGCGAGCTTTCCGGAAATTCTTTCCGAAGCGCGATCACGTCCTTGAGTTTGTCATCCAGTTTTTCGATCCGTTCCGCTTCTTCCAGAATGCGGATATCCTCCAGCTGTTTTTTTGCGGCCGCCTGCGATTTCATTTCGTTGGCGACATCCATGTTGTTCAGTCTTGTGATCGAATTGGAAAAATCGCGGGAAATACGGATGTTCTCAAATTTCATGACCGCCTGGTCAGCCTCGATAATACGCAGGAAATCACCGATCTTTTCCGCCGCTTTGACATAAACGACGAATTTGCTGCGGCGCGTTGTGCTTTTCGCCCTGATATCAAACCGCTCCAGAAGACGGATCAGAAACTGGGCATGCTCGTCCGTGCTGGTCACGATTTCCAGGTGGTACTGGGTCTTTTCCGGCGGATTGATACTGCCGGATGCCAGAAAAGCACCGGCCAGATAGGCACGGGCGTTATTGTCCGTCTGCACGATCCTGGCCAGCGGTTTGTCCAGCAGTCCGCGGGAACTGTAAATCCCGAGATCCTTTAAGATTTCCTGGGCGGACGAAAGGATCCGCAGGCCATATACCCGGTTTTTCTTCAGGTTCATCTTGCGTTTGACGAACATTTCGATATCCGTGTCATAGCGGTCTTTGATCAGTGAAAAGACACGCCGGGCAACCGCCGCGTTTTCCACGCTGATCAGAAGCGTCATACCGCGGGCGGAAAGTGACAGGGACGAGCACATCTGCACCAATGCCGACAGCTCAGCTCTGGCATCACTGCCTTCCATGACTTTCTGGGCAACTTCCTGTTTGATTTCCGAGGCAAAAGACATCAGAGTTCCTCCAGCAGCCCGCGGATCATCTTCTCGATGCACAGGGAATCATGACGGATCAGGTCCCTGTCAAATGCGAGCAACTGCCCGGGGATGATCTGATAGTCATGTTCCTGCTGGCGAAGCAGAACCTGCGTGCTGCCTTCCTTCGCATATTTCTGCAGTACTTTTTCCGGCAGACTGTCACAGGCGACGATCACCGCGTCCACCGGCGCGCCGTGATCCTTCAGAGCCTGCACATGATCCTCCACCGCGTAACCGTCCGTTTCACCTGGCTGGGTCATGGCGTTGCAGAAATAGACCTTGCGGCCCTTTGCCTTCTGCAGTGCCTTGCGGATATCGGGAATGATCACGTTCGGCAGAATACTTGTGTATACCGAGCCAATTCCGTAAATGATCAGATCCGCTTCCCGGATCGCCTTGATGGCATCCGGTGTGGCGTGTACCGGCACGTCATAGAATACCTTGCGGATATGATTGGAGCGGTCGGGAATGTTCGCTTCGCCTTTGACGATGACGTCGTCTTCCATCAGAGCGAACAGGGAAATGACCTGGGTGGTTGCCGGAATGATATTTCCCTTGACGTTGAGGACCTTGCCGATGGTCTGCACGGCTTCCAGAAAGGAGCCGCACTGGTCGGTCATGGCCGTCAGGATCAGGTTGCCGAGATTGTGGCCGGCCACATCTTCCTCGTCACCTTTGTCATCGACAAAGCGATAGTCCATCAAAGTGCTCATCAGGGATTCGCTCTCCGCCAGTGCGATCATGACATTGCGGATGTCGCCCATGGCGGGAATATGAAACTTCCGGCGCAGACGGCCGGTGCTGCCGCCGTCATCAGCGACAGTAACAATGGCTGTAATATCCAGGTTGTCAATGTTCTTGATACCGCGGCAGATCGCCGACTGGCCGTGGCCGCCGCCGATAATCACCGCTTTTTTTCTTCTCGGTCTACTCATGGATCCATTCCTTCTCATCACGATGCTCAAGATAGCAGTTGTAGCTGTCCTTGTAGTGGTCATACAGATAGTTGGCGATGGCTACACTCCGATGCTGGCCGCCGGTGCAGCCAACCGCCACTGTGAAGTGGTTTTTGCCCTCTTTGGCATACTGATCAAAGGCATAGTCGGTAAAACTGAGAAACTTTTCCAGGAACTCCTGGGTTTCCGGCTTGTCGATGACATAGTCATAGACTTCCTTGTCATTGCCGGAATAGGGCCGCAGCGCGACGACCCAGAACGGGTTCGGCAGAAAACGGACGTCGACCATCAGATCGGCATCCATCGGAACACCGTATTTATAGCCGAAGGAAAGAAAGGAGATCGAGAAATTCGGGATTGCCGATTTGGAGAAATAAGACTCGATCTTGCGACGGAATTCTTTCTCGGCAAGGTAGGATGTGTCAATGGTTATAAAGGAATTGTTGATAATGCGGGCGAACATCTGCCTTTCCACCGCGATCGCTTCTTCCAGTGTATTCGCTTTGTTCAGAAACAGCAGCGGATGCATGCGCCGGGTAGCCTTGTAGCGGCGAAGCAGGATCGTGTCGGAGGCGTCCAGAAACAGAACCTGCACTTCGATACCCTGGCCGCGCAGATTGCGCAGAAACTCCGCGAAATCCTGGGCTGTGGTAGAAAGGGCGATATAGCTGTAGCGGGGATCGGTGCTGTTTTCGATCATATCGACCAGCAGGCTGACCAGCTGAACCGGAAAATTATCCACGATATGATATCCCATATCCTCGAGAAAACGAGTCGCTGTACTCTTGCCGGCACCGCTCATGCCGGAAACAAGAATGACCTTTTTCTTCTGCATTTCACTCACCACCTTCTTCTTATTTTAACACAGATACTTTTGACATTTTCCGAAAGGAAAGGAAGGTGTCTCAGAACATCCTTCCTCTGCTTTCGTCAAGATTATCGCAGTAATATCTGATTTTCAGCCCGGCTGAATAACGGTTCTCCGGATCCTGCAGAATCTGGTCCCCGGTCATCATCTGGCTTAACATGGCGGCTGCCGCGTCTTCGGCTTTGCCGGAACCGGCTCGCGCCAGCAGTTCGGCACAGCACATATCCAGGATATTCCAGCCGTTCATATGATGTTCCTGCTTTAAAAAACTGATGATTTCTTCAAATTCTCTTCTGTCCATCTTCAGATCCTTTCATATGCCCATTCGTGGTTCTCATCAAGAAGGTCCAATAGCTCCCGCATATCCGTCATGATGATGTTGGGCTGTTCCGCTTCGATCCCAGCCCTGATGGTCGGATCGGACAGGAAGGCAACCGAGAAGACACCGGCCGCTTTGGCTGCCTGCACGTCGGAGACGTTGTCGCCGATGTAAATGCAGGAGTCATGGCCGCGCTTCAGTTTCTTGCCGGCATAGAGAATGCCGTCCGGTGCCGGTTTGGAAAGCTGGTACATGTCACGGCCGAGAACGACGCTGAAACAATGCGCCAGGCCCAGCTGTCTGAGCCACAGTTCGCAGGACGAAGTCATACGGCTGGAAACGACGCCCAGCTTGTAGCCTTCCGACCATAAGACATCCAGCGTCTCTTTGACGTGCGGGAACAGCGATACTTCGTCACTCCACGAGAAGGTGCTCTGATAGTCGGAATACTCCGCCACCATCTTGTCCGGATCCTGATCCGGGAACAGTTTGATCATCTCGTCACGCAGCGGCGGTCCGAAGACTTCCTGCTGTTTTTCCGCCGTGAAGTCACGGATGTCACCGTATTTCTTGAACAGATAGCTGAAGCACTGAATGACCATCTGATGACTGTCCATCAACGTACCGTCAAGGTCAAAGAGAATGATCGGCTGGGTCGGCCGGCGGTTGTGAACGATATAATACAGAATCAGACCGACCAGTTCCACACCGATCGTCAGCAGCAGACTGTTTTCCGCATGGGTGTCGAGGTGGAAGACCAGCGAAATCACTCTTGTCAGGCCCGCCCACATCAGGGTCAGGGCTGTCAGGTCACCGCGCCGGCGTCCTTCTCGGTATGGTCTGAGAATATAGTTCAGCAGCGCGAAGCCGATCAGGTCCAGACCGTTGAGAATCAGGACAGTCGGCTGCTCGAACGCGCGGCCGGTACGGGTAATGATACCGAACAGCAGCACCGCCGGAAGAACGATGTCCAGGGTGCGCAGGATCGACATGTGCCGTAACTGCGTATAGAAGAACATGAAGATGACCGCGCCGGCCATGACACCCAGTATGTCGAAGCCGCCGTCGCCGATCGCGAACATATACGGAACATACTTCAGATATTCCGACAGGTTTTCGATCAGCCAGAAAGCGCGGCCGAACAGGACACCGGCAATCATGCACAGAATCATGATCTCGTCCGTCGTGTCGATCCCGTAACCGTGATCCTTCATCAGATCAGCGATCAGAAAATAAGCTGCTATAATTCCGGCAATCAGTGTCACCGCATACCAGCGAATCGACAGACCGCCGATCGTCATTAATGTTGAACCATCCGGAAAGAATGTCATTCTTCACCTCCTTCAGCCGCATATCTGCGGAAACGGCCGCGGATTTCGACAGCACTGTTGAATCCGACTTCCTGCAGACGGTAATTGGTTACCGCCGATTCGATCAGGACAGCGACGTTGCGGCCGGCACTGATCGGCAGGATAACAGTCGGAACCAGAACGCCCATGACTCTGGTAAAGCGCTGGGCCTCGTCCCCGATCCGGTTGTATTCCGATTCCGGGTCGTACTGGGCCAGCTGGATCACGAGATCGATCTGTTTCTTTTCGCCGAGGGCGGACGCACCGAACATCTTTTCGACGTCGATGATACCGATACCGCGGATCTCCAGCATGCCTTTGATGATTTCCGGCGCGTGGCCGAAGATCTTGTTGTGGATATGCTGGACATCGACCCGGTCATCCGCGATCAGAATATGCCCGCGGCGGATCAGTTCCAGAGCTGTTTCCGACTTGCCCATGCCGCTCTCGCCGACCAGCAGGACACCCTTGCCGTAAACATCCATCAGAACACCTGACATGGTGTCTTCTTTGGCCAGGTTCTCATCCAGGAAGGTAATGATATCGGCAATCAGCCGGTATGTCTCAAGCGACGTGCGCAGAATCGGGAAATTGGTCGCTTCGGCGATCTCTTTCAGAATCGGCGGCAGTTCGTTGTTTTTGGTGATAATGATGGCCGGCGTCAGTCCGTCTGTCAGCATCGGATAGCGTTCCCGCTGCTGCTGTTCCGTCATCGTGGCAATGAATTCGATTTCCTTATTGCCGAGCACGACGATACGGCGCGGTTCGGTGATACGGTTAAACCCGCACAGTTCAAAACCGGGACGGTTAATATCAGGGACGACGGTCCATCTGTCGAGGGCATGGTCGTCACCGGTCAGCTGTTCAAATTTAAAAAACTGAACGATTTCACGAATCGTAACTTTTTTTGTGTATTTTGTTTCGGACATGGAAACCTCCGTAGTTACACATTATAACATGTGTTTGTGTGACTGATGTGGGCAGCCGTCAGAAACTGAACAATATTCCGCAGACCGCAGCGATGGAGATGATCACGATCGGATGCAGTGAGCTCTTCCATTTATACAGGGCGAGCAGCACTGCGAAGAGAGCGACCGCTTTCCAGCGGAACAGATCGAGAAGCGAACCGCTGGCCTGATAGACGTCCGCCTGGGTCAATGCTGAAATATAAATGCTCAGAGCCGCGGCGATAATGAAACCGACGACGGCCGGACGAAGACCTTCAAAAACGCCTTTGACGACCTTGGAATCACGGAATTTCTCCAGCATTCTGGCAATGATGCAGACAACGATGATCGACGGCGCGACCAGCGAGGCAGTGGCGGCCAGACCGCCGATAAAACCGAACATGTGATTGCCGACATAGGTCGCCATGTTGATGCCGATCGGCCCCGGCGTGCTTTCACTGACGGCGATCATCGTCGAAAGATCCTGGATGGTGAACCAGCCGTAGCTGTTGCTCATGGCCTTCAGGAACGGCAGAGTGGCAAGGCCGCCGCCGACCGCGAACAGACCGGCCTTGAAGAATTCCCAGCACATTAACAGAAAGGTCGTCATGCCTGCTCACCTTCCTTTCTGCTTCTTAACGTAAACGTCACATAACCGGCCAGTCCTGCCAGAATGACGAGAATGACCGTGGAAAGGTTCGTAAACAGGGACAGCAGCAGGGCCACGACGAAGATCAGACCGGACGGCATGTCCTTGACACCCTTTTTGAATAGTTTTTCAACCGCCACGAACATCAGCACGCAGACGGCGACCTGAATGCCGCGCAGAGCCTGCTGGACGATCTCCAGTTCCGAGAAATTGGTGATCAGGGTGGAAATCAGGGAAATAATGATCAAAGATGGGGCGACGACCCCGAACGTGGCGACGATCCCGCCGGTAACACCTTTGATTTTATATCCGATGAACGTCGCCGCGTTTACGGCGATGATGCCGGGTGTGCACTGGCCGATGGCATAGTAGTCCATAACTTCGTCTTCGGTCGCCCACCCGTGTTTTTCGATAACTTCTTTTTGAATCATCGGCAGCATCGCATAGCCGCCTCCGAAGGTGAACAGTCCCATTTTGAACCAGGACACAAACAGATCCCAATACTCTTTCATATGTCACCTGCCTAACTGTTATATTTTAACATTGATAAAGCCTCTTTGTTACATTGTATGGCACAAATACGCCCTGATATCGGCGATTTCTTCTTCGCTGAAAAGAGGAAGGCCGGCCTGCCGTACCGCTTCCGCCAGGGTGCCGTCGCGGCTGATCAGCGTGTGGCTGAACGTGCCGTCATAGATCTGATCCTTGCCGCAGGCCGGTGATCTGGCTTTCAGGATCACCAGCTGTGCATTCTCTTCTATGATCTTCGCCATGCACAGGTCCGTTCCCCGGCTGTATGCGTCCGTGACGTCACTGCCCCGGCAGCTGATGACTCTGTCATTCTGCCGCTCACTGGCATCGCGCGGCACGCTGAGACCGCCGGCTGTTTCCGGACACAGTAAAACCACTTCATGATCCTTCAGCAGGCCGATCAGTTCTTCATTCCGGTTGTTGCCGCCGTTGTATTTCACGTTGCGGCCAAACAGGCACGCGGATACTGCGATTTTCATAATCCTCCCAAAAAACGACAGCGTCCCGCATGTCGTTTTTCTTTCTCGTACTTCTTCTTTGGGTTATTTCTGATGTTCCTTCGTCCAGTTCAGAGCCTTGATCAGATACTGGCCGGTAAAGCTTTCCTTTACCTTGGCAACGTCTTCCGGGGTTCCCTGGGCGACGATGGTGCCGCCGTTGTCACCGCCCTCCGGGCCGAGATCAATGACCCAGTCGGCGCTCTTGATCACGTCGAGGTTATGCTCGATGACGATGACCGTGTCACCGTTGTCGACGATCCGCTGCAGCACTTCGATCAGCCGCTTGACGTCGTCGGTATGCAGACCGGTCGTCGGTTCGTCGAGGATATAGACGGTCTTGCCGGTCGCTTTCTTCTGCAGTTCGGAGGCCAGCTTGACACGCTGCGCCTCGCCGCCGGAAAGCGTCGTCGAGGCCTGGCCGAGCTTGATATAGCCAAGACCGACATCATTCAGCGTCTGCAGCTTGTTGCGGATCTTCGGATGATTGGCGAAGAAATGCAGGGCTTCTTCAGCCGGCATTTCCAGCACGTCGTAAATATTCTTCCCCTTGTAGGTGCACTGCAGGGTCTCTTCGTTGTAGCGGCGGCCATGGCAGACTTCGCACGGCACATAGACGTCCGGCAGGAAGTTCATGGAAATGACCTTGACGCCGTCTCCCTGGCAGGCTTCACAGCGGCCGCCCTTGACGTTGAATGAGAAGCGGCCTTTGTCATAGCCTCGCAGTCTTGCCTCCGGTGTTTTGGCATAGACATCGCGGATGTCGTCGAAGACACCGGTATAGGTGGCCGGATTGGAGCGCGGCGTGCGGCCGATCGGATCCTGGTCGATCTGGACCATCTTGTCGATGTTTTCCAGACCCTTGACCGACTTGTGCTTGCCGGGGCGGACCTTCTGGCGGCCGAGGTTCTGCAGAACGCTCTTCATGAAGACTTCGTTGACCAGCGTGCTCTTGCCGGAACCGGAAACACCGGTGACAAGGATCAGCTTGCCGAGCGGGAATTTCACGTTGATATTCTTCAGGTTGTGTTCGGCGGCGCCTTTGATCTCGACGCTCTTGCCGGTTCCCTTCCGTCGCTTTTCCGGAACCGGAATGATCTTTTTGCCGGAAAGGTACTGACCGGTGATCGAAGCGTCACACTGCATGATCTCCTCGGGCGGACCGCTGGCGATCACTTCACCGCCATGAATGCCGGCGCCCGGGCCGATATCCACGATCCAGTCGGCACTGAGCATCGTTTCTTCGTCATGTTCGACGACGATCAGCGAATTGCCAAGATCCCGCATATTCTTCAGGGTGGCGATGAGCTTGCTGTTGTCACGCTGATGCAGACCGATGGACGGCTCGTCAAGGACATACAGCACGCCAGAGAGGCGGGAGCCGATCTGGGTGGCCAGACGGATGCGCTGCGCCTCGCCGCCGGACAGCGTTCCGGCCAGCCGGTCCAGGGTCAGATACTCCAGACCGACGTCCTTCAGAAACTGCAGACGGTTTTCGATCTCTTTGAGAACCAGATCCGCGATACGGGTCTTTTCGGCATCCAGCTTCAGTTCATGCATCCAGTCCAGGGCCTTCAGGACCGACATGGACGTGAATTCGTTGATGTTTTTGTCGCCGACCTGCACTGACAGAGCCTGCTCGTTCAGACGGCGGCCGCCGCACTGCGGGCAGGGTGATTCGATCATGAAGGAGTGGTACCAGTCTTTCGACATCGAGGATGTCGTTTCCACATACCTTCTTTCGATCAGCTTCTTGACGCCTTCAATATAGTCATTGCGGGTGTACTGGTTGCCGCCGGAAGAAGTAATGGAGTATTTAATGGGCACGTCACTGCCGTTCAGAATGACCTCCAGCTGTTTTTTCGTGAGGTCCTTGATCGGCGTGTCCAGAGAAATCTTGTAATGCTTTAATAATGTGTGGAATGTCTGCCATTCGATATTGTCCGTATCGACAATGTTCTTGTAATAGCGGATGCCGCCCTCGCGGATCGATTTGCTGCGGTCGGGAATCAGGTTGTCGATATCCACCTCTTCGGTAA
>JAEEGL011543785.1_pt1 | contig 13578 bp, 12 predicted proteins | sample 9134231 | NCBI WGS metagenome assembly JAEEGL01 (sample SAMN16246548, study PRJNA631951) | gut metagenome | biome: gut microbiome; feature: rumen; material: fiber-attached | host: Bos | place: Iran: Karaj | collected 2018-10
AAGCGGAGCGAAAGGGATTCGAACCCTTGTGGCGTTGCCGCCAAACGGTTTTCAAGACCGCCTCGTTATGACCGCTTCGATATCGCTCCGAGTTGTCTTATCTTTAAATATGAAACGCTCTGTGCAAGTGCTTACCGCGCTCGCCGCAGCGCAAGATTTATATTAACAAACAATGGTCAACATGTCAAGCATGTTTTTTATTTTTTTTCAAAGTTTTTATAAAGTTACGCTATTCCGATTCAAGACTTTACATCTCATCAAAAAACGCCTGCCTTCATATGAGCCATCAAGCCCGCTCAGCATCTGGCTTTTCACAAATTATACACAACTATCAGTCAGTTCCGCACAATTTAGAATAAATTCTTATTAATCTCTTGATATTTTCCTCTACGGAATACTTTTCCAATACTTTCTTTTGACCATTGACCCCAAGTTTTCTTGCCAGATCATTGTCGCAAATAAGCTTATCAATTGCTTTTCTAAGATCATCGGAATCCTTAGGGGAAATCAAAAGACCATCCTGTCCGTCATCTATAATATCCGGAATTCCTCCGACACGACTTGCTATTACCGAAGAATTATGAAACATGGCTTCAATGATTGATACAGGGAAACCTTCATAATATGAGGGAAGAACCAGTATTCCGCATTTATCCAAATATTCCTCTTTTTCTTTTCCCGAAATCCATCCGATATACTCGCAAAATCTCCCGGATGCTTCAATCTTTCTTTTATATTCCTGATCCTCGTAAATTCCGCCAATATATAGTCTTGCATCACTGTGAATATCATGGATCTTTTCAGCAGCTTCCAGCAGTTCATCAATTCCTTTATCTTTACATATTCTTCCAAGGAAAAGAATCTTATTATAATCCTTACATATATCTGAAGATATTTCGCGGCCTTCTGTTCTGATCCCGTTTGGAAATACCTCTATCTTTTCAGGATCTGTAATCCCCGAAAAAAACTCCTTCCAGGAATCTGTAAGAACCAGCATGATATCTCCCATATCAAGGGTCTTTCTTACTCTTCTTCTGCCTTTTTCATCAAGCTCTTTTCCATAATAGGTCTTAAAATCTCCGCCATGCTGATGAAGGACAATCTTCTTGCCATGTCTTTTGGCAGCCTTTATAAAATAAGATTTTCTCACAAAGCTTGAATCGGAAGAAAAGTGTATATGAACCACATCTGCCCAGGAAAGAGCAAAAACAAATCGAAAAAAAGCACAGCCGGCCACAATCAATTTATCAAACCGACTGCCCTCTTTCATCGTCCCTATGTACTTTAAATCAATCTTTTCCCCAAGCCCTGCTTCATAAAACTCGTTTACCACAGCAGAAATTCCGCCATGAACGCTCCGCGCGGGGCCAACCATCAAAACCTTCACTCTGTATTCCACCTAAATCGCACGTTTAATCTGTCAAAATCAAAATATTTACACCCGCTAACGGGATAATGTCTTAAGTATTGCCTCTGCAGAAGGGATATCCTCCGGAGTTGTGATCTTAATATTTGTATAAGAGCCTTCCACCAGCTTTATCTTCTTGTCGCTGAAATACTCCACCACCATGGCATCATCGGTAATATTGATACCTCTGGCCATAAGCTCTCCTTCTTCCCTGTCAAGCCTCTGATAAAGCTCAAGTATCATCTTATAGGAAAAAACCTGAGGAGTCTGGATCATCCATGTAAGATTCCTGTCGGGAGTAGATGCCGCAAAGCCCTTTTCGTCCGCAATCTTTATGGTGTCCTTAACGGGCATTCCTACAACGCAGGCACCATATTCCTTAACGGCATGAAGAGCCCGCATGATAATATCCTCGGTCAAAAAAGGTCTCGCGCCGTCGTGGATAAATGCATAGTCACAGTTGGGAGCAGCTGCCTCAAGGCCAAGTCTTACGCTGTGATAGCGGTAAAGACCGCCCTCCACAATAGCTGTAACTTTATCAAAGCCATATTTCTGCACAATCTCGGTTCGGACATAGTCTGTATCTCCTCTGGATACCACCAGCACTATGTCATCGATCATGCTCTCTTCAAAGGTCTTCAACGAATAATAGATAAGCGGTTTTCCGCCGATGTCCATGTACTGCTTCTTAACATCAGAGTTCATCCTGCTTCCACTGCCTGCTGCCAATACAACTGCTACAGTTTTCATATTTATTCCCCCTTGATCGCACTTATTTTTCGAGCAAAAGAAATATCACTGAACTTACAATACAAACATATTCTTACTTTCCTGCATGGAATCTTCGTTCCCTGTCTCCGAGCGGAAGATTTGGCACTGCATTCATATCAAGTCCGAATCTTACACCTTTTTTGTACTCATAATAGGCTGCTGCCCCGATCATTGCTGCGTTGTCGGTGCAAAGAACCGGCGATGGACGATAAAAGCTTATACCATTTGCCTTACACTCTTTTTCCATGAGTTCACGAAGTCCGGAATTAGAAGCAACTCCGCCGGCAATTGCAAGTTTATTGTAGCCATACTCCTTGCAGGCCTTTATGGCATGCCCAACCAAAACCTCTACAACAGCTTTTTGGAAAGATGCTGCCACATCTGCCTGGTTCAGCTCCTGTCCCTGCATCTTTGCCTGATTTATTATGTTCAATACCGAAGATTTCAGGCCACTGAATGAGAAATCATATTCTGCATCGGGAATCTGAGCCTTTGGAAAAGAAAAGGCGTCGGGATTACCTTCTTTGGCTGCCTTATCAATCTTGGGGCCTCCCGGATATCCCAGCCCAATGGCCCTTGCCACTTTGTCAAAAGCTTCTCCGGCCGCATCATCTCTGGTCTGACCGATTATATCATACTCACCGTAGTCCTTTACCACCACCAGATGGGAATGACCTCCGGAAACCACAAGACACACAAAGGGTGGCTCCAGATCCTTATTCTCGATGAAGTTTGCGCTGATATGCCCTTCAATATGATGTACTCCGATAAGAGGCTTGCCTGTCGCAAATGCAATGGCCTTTGCCTCAGATACGCCTACCAAAAGAGCTCCTACAAGCCCGGGGCCATAGGTTACCGCTACCGCATCAATATCTTTAAGTGTCATCCCAGCTTCCGAAAGGGCTGCGCGGATGCAACCATTCATCTTTTCCACATGCTTTCTTGAGGCAATCTCAGGGACAACACCGCCATAAACTGTGTGAAGTGCTATCTGAGATGAGATTATATTGGAAAGGACCTCCCTGCCGTTTTTAACGACTGCTGCCGCCGACTCATCGCATGAGCTCTCGATCGCAAGAATTACAACATCCTCTTTTTCCTCTTTGGAAGCCGGATTTTCACCGGAATTATTAAGTTCGTCGCCCTTTATTGACATGAAGATGACGCCGTCTTCTTCAATATTTTTGTTTATATTCATTACATTCCTCGAAAAAATCTTTTTAAGGGTTACTCGTCAGCTTTTACAGTCCAGCCGAGAATTTTCCATCTGCCAAGGCCGTCCTGTCTCATAATAAAATCGTAGGTAGTGACAATGTGCCCGGTTCCCTGTCTCAGTGAAAAGAGACATTCTATGCTGCACATCTTTCTGCCATCAACCTTGACCACCTCCGGCTCCTGGGCCTGAACAACATAGGTGGCGATTGAATAATCCCCTTCTTTTCTGGCTTTTACCTCATTTTTGATGGACTTAGCAAAATTGTTCTGATTTTCCAAAAGTTCATCATCCATGATACCGGCCAGGACTTCTATCATTTTATTCTGCTGATCGTCAGTGTAAGTTTCTTTGTAAAGGGTTCTCATGATCTTGCCATAGAGATCCACTACCTTTCTGGCATCCGCAGGATATTTTCTGCTAAAATCCGTGGTGGTGATCTCATCTACAGTGGTAAGAACATAGTCTTCATCCTTAGCAGGCTTTTTGTTTCTGGTCAGGATCATATACACTCCGAGAATTATGATCGCACCCAGAATCACCAAAACAATAGATTTTACTACCGCAGAACCTACACTGTTTTTTTCCATGTTTACTCTCCCTCAAATCGAAGTTCAACACTTCTACCATCTTTGGCTGCCACAGTATTTGCAAAGATCTTTCTGGTTTCATCCATGTACTCCATGGGATTTACCAATGAAGGACTGTAGTGGGTAAGCCACATTTCTTTTACCTTCGCATCCCTTGCAAGTCTCGCAGCCTCATAGAAGGTCATATGCTTGTTCTCTCTGGCTTTGGCTGCCTTGTCAGGCTCGCCATACATGCCTTCACATATAAAAAGATCTGAGCCTTCCGCATTTCTGACTATACTGTCAGTAGGTCTCGTATCTGTAGTATAGGTAAGTTTAATTCCCTTACGTGCTTCCCCCAGCACCATATCGGGAGTAAAAACTCTGCCATCTTCCATGGTCACGGTATTTCCTTTTTGGAGAATACTCCAGTATTTCCGCTCGATTCCCGCATCCATGGCCGCATTAACATCAAATTTTCCCTGCCTGAACAGATTAAAGCTATAGCCATAGCATGGAATATTATGATTAACCTTAAATGCTGTTATCTTAAATTCAGGCATTTCGGGAAGGTCAAAAGACATTTCATCCCCCGAAAGCTCTTTAAACAAAATCTCAAAAGGCAGCTCCGGTGCTATTACCCTCAGTGAATTAACGACTCTCTCAAGTCCTTTGGGGCCAACCACCAGAAGAGGCTCTGTCCTCTCTGCATTTCCCATGGTGAGCAGCATTCCAGGCAAGCCACTGATATGATCCGCATGATAATGGGTAAAACAGATCACATCTATAGGCTTGGAACTTAAGCCTTTCTTTTTCATGGCAATCTGGGTTGCTTCTCCGCAGTCCACAAGAATGCACTTTCCGTTGTACCTCACGTACAAAGCAGTGAGCAAACGGTTTGGAAGTGGCATCATTCCGCCGGTTCCAAGTAAACAAACATCTATCATAAATCTATCCTTTTTAACCTGTTATTAGCTGCGTTTCCAGTAGATAACCGCATCATCCTTGGGTTCATCGTAGAACCCGGGCCTTACGCCCTCGCTCTTAAAACCAAGCTTCTCATAAAGCCTGATTGCAGGAGCATTTGAAGCACGAACTTCCAGAGTATAATCTTTTACACCTATTCCAACACCTCTTTCAAGGAGCTGTTTGACCATCTTGTAGCCGATTCCCTCGCCTCTTACATCTCTGGCAACAGAAACATTGGTAATCTCACCTTCGCCGGAGATATTCTGAAGACCGCAAAGCCCAACAATTCTTCCTGCTTTCTGGGCAACAAGATATATGGTATCGTCCCTGGTCATTGCATCAATGATCTGCTTCTGATTCCAGGCCTCTTTACCCAGATTCGTCTTTTCCAAATGAGCTGCATCCTCAATATCTTCAGCTGTCATCTCGCGAACTCTGACTATACCGGGAGCATTTCTGGCTTCACGCCTCTTTTTTGCTCTTTCAGCTTCAGAAAGGTCCTGCGAAGTGTCAGAACCTGCTCCTGTTTCTTTTTCTTTTGCCTCTCTCTCAGCCTGGGAAAGCCTTAGATATTCCGGAGCAAAATCATCATCAGAAACCATCCTTCCCTCGGCAGCATATTGCATCGCAAGAGCGCAAAGCGCCGCAGCACTCTGCCTGTTCTGATGAACCGGTGCAATGGAATAAGGCACCTTAAGCAGCTTATCCAAAAGATCTCTGTACACCGGCACTCCATCGCCCAAAAGAACAACGGGCTTGCCTATCTCGTTTATTCTAGCCGCTATATCTTCTACCGATGTAACAAACTGCTCATGGATCACCTGCATGTCAAAAGTTCTCTCAAGACTCTTTCCCTCAGGCATATTGGGCACAAAGGTATATAGCCCTGTGTACACCTGACTGCGTCTTGCATCCATCATAGGACAGATGATCTTCTCAACACCGTATAGGTTATAAGCAATGGCATCCACCGTAGGAACCGGAATGATCGGCTTATCAAGAGCCAGTGCCAGTCCCTTTGCTGTAGCACTTCCTATACGCAGCCCTGTAAAAGAGCCGGGGCCTTTTGCCACGGCGATGGCATCAATACTGCTAAGATCAAGATGAATCTTTTTACAGATGTCATCCAACATAGGCATCAGAATCTCTGAATGTGTAGTTTTATATTGTATCGAAAACTGGGAAATAAGCAGATCGCCTTCAGCGATTGCAACTGCTCCTACCAGTCCCGATGTGTCTATTCCAAGTATTTTCATTGTTCTATCTCATTTATCCGGGTATAAAGTTTCAAAATTATTCCAATATAAGTTTGCCTTCTGCAAACATCATTTCTTGGTCATGGTGATGAGTCTGTAATCAAAGCCCTTTTCAAGGTTCTTTTCAATTACTATCTCTGTGTAGTGCTCAGGAAGGATCTCCTCGATCAGATTAGCCCACTCCACAAAGCAGACCCCGTCTCCGTAGAAATAGTCCTCATAGCCGATCTCGTCCATCTCGCTGACATCACCTATTCTGTAAACATCGAAATGATAAAAAGGTATACGCCCTTCATCATAAATCTGAAGTATTGTAAAGGTAGGGCTGCTGACAGGGCCATTTATGCCAAGTCCTCTGGCCACACCCTGTGTAAGAACAGTCTTCCCAACGCCAAGGTCTCCAATAAGAGTAAAGACCGAGCCCGGCTGGGCGCTCTCACCAATTCTTTTCCCTATTTCAAATGTCTCCTGCGCTGAAAAAGTTTCATGCTTAGTAACTATTTCCATACAAATACCTCATTAAGTGTTCACCAGGGGCTCGTACTATGCTCCCACCTTGTAGTATAACAAAAAAGGAGCGGCAATCCAAGCCTTGCCCAGATTGCCGCTATAGGAATAATAATGGATTTCTCGGTTTTTATGCCTTTACTGTCTTGCGGGAGGGTGCCATCTGCTCTGCCTTAAGAATAGGGCTAAGCTGCTTGTAAACAAGGAATGTGATGAGGCTGTCTACAGCTCCCTTTAAGAGGTTGAAAGGTGCAACTGCGAATAAGCAGAAGGTTGTAAGATTGGAGATTGCAGGATTGATTGCTGCTCCCATTCCAATGAAAGCATCTATGCCGCTTCCAAACATAATTGCATATGCGGGAAGAAGGAAAAATGCATTGAGCAGTGAGCCAACCAAAGCTATACATACAGTTCCTGTAAGGCAGCTGATAAGAGCAACCTTTCTGGTCTTCTTAAATCTGTAAATGATCGTGGCAGGAAGGATAAATGCTGCTCCTACAACAAAGTTTGCAATCTCACCTACGAATCCGGAGGTTGTTCCCTGAATGAGAATATTAAGTGCAACCTTGATGAATTCGATCATAACACCAACCATAGGTCCGGCAGCGAATCCACCGATAAGTGCAGGAATATCACTGAAATCAAACTTATAAAAAGATGGTGCAAATGGAAGTGGGAACTCGATCAGCATAAGTACAAAGGAAATAGCTGAGAATACGCCGATAATGGCAATTTTTCTAATGCTGAAGAGATCCTCTGCATGGCCGTTCTCACGAAGCTCTCTCTTTCTTGCAGCCTTTTCAGCAAAATAGGTGATGGCAAGTGCAGCTACGATCAGCAAAAGAAGCGCAGCAAAGTGGCCTCCGTTGTCCCTGATCAGGTCAAAAAGTGTTTTTGTTTCGTTCATTTTTTCTCTCCTTTTCTCTACATCGGGTAAAATAATAAAGCTTGAGGAAAGAGTTTATCTACGCAAAAAAGCCCAAGTCGGAACATTATTCGACTCGGGGCACATAAATAAAACCTATTGCGCATTCTTCTCTCATCCAGACTATACTGTCGGTTTTGGAATCACACCAAATCAGCCGCCTAAGCGGGTCGCGGACTATACCGCCGGTTGGGAATCGCACCCTGCCCCGAAGAATCATATTTTCTTAAATTATAGTATTCCATTGTACGCAATCTGTCAACACAAATGTTTTATAAACATCTAATTTGACAACTCAAATACGCAATTTTATAATTTTCTTATGTGATATTTAGTGGGAGACAACATGAAAACCATTTCTATCGACAATCTTGTTCCCGGCATGGTTCTGGCAGAGCACGTGTCCACGCCTCAATCTAACCGACTTTTCGAAACGGGAACTATCCTCACCAACAGAGACATTGCGAAGCTTGTTTTTTACGGGATTCCTGAAGTTTCTGTAGAAGAGGATACAATTGACCAGATGATTTCTGAAAGTCCTTCTTCCGAAGGGCTTACTTTGTCTGAGCGTCTCAAGCAATCCCAGGAATTCAAAGCATTTAAAAAGGATTTTGAAGAATGTGCAGCAAAACTCCAACAGGAAACTGAGGATATTTTAAACGGCGCACCTATAAATCCTCAAAAAATGCTTGATCCGATCTATGCTCTGCTAAAAAAGGGCAAGACCACCTCTGATGTATTCGAGATGCTGCACAACCTGAGGGACTATGACGATGCTACTTATACCCACTGTATAAACGTATCTCTTTCCACCAACATTTTGGCTCAATGGCTGAAATGGAGTTCCGAAGAAATTGAAACCGCAACTCTTGCAGGCCTTTTCCATGATATCGGTAAGCTGACGATTCCAGGTGACATAATTACTAAGCCCGGCAAACTCACAGAGGAAGAATATCAGCTCATCAGGACCCATTCACAAAAGGGCTATGAAGTCCTGAAAGATCTTGATATCAGCGACCACATTAAATATGCAGCTCTGATGCACCACGAAAGATGCGACGGCACCGGATATCCTCTTGGAATAAACGGTCCTCAGATTGATAAATATGGCAAAATTGTTGCAATAACCGATGTATATGATGCCATAACCAGCGCCCGCCACTATAGAAAGCCTCTATGTCCTTTCATCGCCATATCCATGTTTGAAGATGAAGGTTTCCAGCGTTATGATGCGGAAATGATACTTTGCTTTCTTGAAAATATCGTAAACACCTACCTGCTTAATACAGTTCGCCTTAGCACCGGCGAAATAGGAGAAATTGTTTTCATAAACAGGACAAAGCTTTCAAGGCCGACAATAAAAATCGGACAGGATTATGTTGACCTTAGCAAATGCCCCGGAGTATATATCCAGGAGATTCTGTAAATCAGCAAAAATAATGGGATATGATGCAAACGCACATATCCCATTTTCTTATGCATATTGAAGTTTAAATTTCTGAACTTCCCTTTCGGAATCCACTTTTTCTATCTGTCCACCAAGTTCTCTGAGTTTCTGGTCAAAGTCCTCGTAGCCTCTCTCAATATATTTTATATCCTCAATTGTGGAGAAGCCCTCTGCTGTAAGCGCCGCTATAACAAGAGCTGCACCTGCACGAAGATCGGGAGCTGAAACTGAAGCGCCGGTGTATTTATCAACACCCTCTATGATAGCGGTGCTGCCTTCAACCTTGATACTGGCTCCCATTCTGGTAAGCTCATCCACATATTTAAATCTGTTTTCAAAAATACTCTCTGTAACAATACTGATTCCGCTGGCAAGTCCTAAAGCAACCGTGATCTGCGGCTGCATATCCGTAGGATAGCCCGGATACGGAAGCGTCTTAACATGTGTGTTCTGAAGACGCCTTGTTGCTACAACTCTTACGGCATCATCTGATTCATGTATCTGACAGCCCATCTCAATAAGCTTGGCGCTAATGGATTCAAGATGCTTTGGAATAACATTTTTAATGGTGATATCACCCTTTGTGGCAGCAGCTGCCAACATAAAGGTTCCTGCCTCAATCTGGTCAGGAATGATTGTATACTCAGTGCCGTGGAGTCTTTCCACGCCTCTGATCCTGATAACATCAGTACCGGCGCCCTTAATATCAGCTCCCATACTGTTGAGGAAGTTGGCAATATCTACTACGTGAGGCTCCTTGGCAGCATTCTCGATTATAGTCTTACCCTCTGCCATTGAAGCTGCCATCATGATATTGATGGTCGCACCTACACTTACTACATCAAGGTAAATATGACTGCCAACCAGTGAATCTGCCCTGGCATCTATCACACCGTAGCCTGTAGTAACCTTCGCACCAAGAGCAGTAAAGCCCTTGATATGCTGGTCAATAGGGCGAAGACCGATGCTGCAGCCACCGGGAAGAACAACTACTCCCTGCTTGTATTTACCAAGAAGAGCTCCAAGAAAATAATAGGAAGCTCTGATCTTCTTTATATCATCATTGTCAAAAGTATAATTGCGAATCTGAGAAGCATTGATCTTGACTGCGTGTCTGCTGACCCTCTCAACCAGAATCCCTGAACTTCTCATAGCCTGAAGCATAGCATTTGTGTCGTATACATCAGGCATATTATCTATATAGACGGTATCATCTGTCATGGTGGCAGCAGCTAAAATTGCCAGCGCAGCGTTCTTGGCGCCGCCAATCTCAACCTCACCAACCAATGGGTTTCCGCCATTAATTACATATTTTTCCATAAGCAACCTCTTGCCCAGCTTATGCTATTCACTTTAAAATGAACATTTATATTCGAACAGCAAAAAATCTTTCTTAAATCTTAATCATCAGACAAATTATATTAATACCACAAATAATGTAATTTGTAAAATGTGTATATTTTTTTCGATATAAAGTGTGCAATTGTTACAACTTGTTTCATAACTGTTCACATCAGTTAAGATAATTCATAGGGTTAACCTGAGTGCCATTGACCAATATCTCAAAGTGAAGATGTGGTCCTGAGGATACACCGGTATTTCCCGAAAGAGCTATCTTTTGTCCCTGAGACACACTCTTTCCCACAGAAACAAGTACCTTTGAAAGATGACCATACCTGGTCTCTCTTCCATCCGGATGCCTGATATATACGCAGTAACCATAGCCGCTTCCCCAACCTGCTCTGGTAACAACACCACTTGAGGAAGCAACAACTGCTGTTCCTGTAGGAGTAGCCCAGTCAACACCCTTGTGATATCTGGACGCACCCTTTATTCCTGTATTTCTTGGTCCGAATTTCGAAGATAGTCTTCCCCCGGAAATTGGCTTGATATAGGTAGGAGGTACTATTGTTCCTCTCTCCACAATCTTTGGAACCGCCTGATAGGTGACTTCTTCTTTCTCAATCTCTCTGCCGGTCTCGCCGTTATCGGTATAGCTCACCAGTGCTACAACCTTTCTGTGGCCGGCTGAAGGCTCCTGAAGGACTTTACTCTGGGTCGTGTACCAGTTATTATTGTCCACGTACTGTACGGGAGCCTCATAATCTTCTTCATAATACTTCTCTATGGTATAAACCACAGACAGTTCAGGCTTTGGAACCGTTACAATAATTTCATCTTCAGGCCTGATAAGAGTATTCTCATTTTCCAAAAACTCATTCATGGCCACCAGATCTTCTACAGTAAGATCATATTCTGCTGCAATCTTACTCAGAGTATCATTGTTCTTTACTTCATAGATCTGATTTGCCTCTTTATCCTTGGTAACTTCATCTATGGCTGTAGACAGGTCTGTAAGTTCTTCCTGGGAAAGATAACTTTCCACAATCTCGACCTTATCCTTAAAATCGATGTTCTGAAGTCCCAGCTTGTAATCAGAAAAATCCTTATCATATGCAAGTGGCGTTGCTGCATTTACCACATCAGAAACAGTTGAAAAAAAGCCTGCTTTAGGCATAGATGTCTGGGCTATCTCTTCCTCTCTTTTGACAGCTTCTCTGCTGAGAATCTGAGTAGTCAGCACATTAACCTCTCTGGAAGGATCCAGAACAAGGTTTACAGAATACTTATTCTCATCATCATATCTGGAGATAGCAGTATTTAAAAGAGTCATTACTTCATCAATACTGGAAAGGTTAACCGAAAACTCATTGATCTTGAGAGAGTAAGCACGGTTCAAAGTGCTCTTCTTACTGTCCGAAAGTACGTCTGTCATTCTGGCAGCAACAGTTGAAGGAGATTCCACCTCTCCCCAAAGAACATTATCTCCTTTTACAGAAATATTTGCTGTGGCAAGGGTAAGTTCCTCTGTGCCGTCTGAAATGGCTTTTCTGGCCATTCTCAGGGCCTTATATGCTTCATCCCGTGATTCTACCGTTCCAACGTTTACATCGTTTAAAATGACTGTAAAAATGTTATTTGGGCCCTTTTGAAATTTCACAAAAGAGGGCATGAGCAAAATCCAAAAAACAATAACCACAATCGCAGATTGCAGAAACCATATTCTAATTTTTTTCCTGAAAATCGTATTACCTAAACCCATTTAAAATAAATCTTTCCGTCAAAAGTATTCCGGTCATAATTGACCATCTCTTACAGAATTCCAAGAATTCTGAGCACGTTTATTACAATATCAGCGATAACAAGAAGCATAGTTATGATCGTAAGCGGCATCAGAGCATTGTTTTTGGTCTCAATAGCCACCTGCAGAGCCTCAAGTTTGTTTGCCATTTCCTTGAACTCTTCTTTGTCCTTCTGCTGTCCCTTTTCAACTATGGCCTGAACATTTCTGTAAACCTGAACGCCAACATCATGGATCTTGGTATTGCTCTCTTCAAGCTTCTGGCTGTATTCTTTTGTATCCTGTCTCAATCCCTCGATCTGAGCCTGATAATCTTTGGCATCATTTCGCATCTCTTCCAGATATTTTTTATACTCCTCGGAACTTGTCTTAAGTTCCTCTAACTGGAGCCTGTACTGCTCTGCTTCAAGCTTGATACGCTCAGCCTCCTTGGCCTCAGCCTGTGAATTGGCCTTGATGATATCCTGTGCGCTGATCTTCTCTACTATCTTGTTCATGATGTTATCCACTTGTCTCTCCTCCCAACCGACACTTTGTCCCCATGTCACTGTATGTATCATACATCCTATTATGCACTTTAAACAAGAATGCTGTGATAGCAATATTTTTATTGTAGCATTTTACTATTAGTTCATGTTTTGTTCATAATTTATTAATATTTGTCTTGTATAGTATTCACATAGCCGCAAGTGATGTGGCAAACAAATAACGTAAGATAGATTTTTTCATAATAGGGTAGGTGCGGGAAACCGTGTCTACCCACTCCTCATGTTAGGACCTTTTTAAGGTCCTAACATTTCATTTTACCCCTTCGCTGATTGCCAGAATCTCTTCATTCAGAGAGAGCATTCTCGCATCCAGGTTGGCCACCATTCGGGCGCACTCAAAAAGCTCCGAATTGATATGAGCCGGCGCTTTTCCCTCGAATTTATATTGAATCTTATGCTCCAGTGATGCCCAGAAATCCATGGCAACTGTACGGATCTGTATCTCCACCTTTACATTTACGATCCTGTCGGATAAGTACACCGGAAGGGCAACTATCATGTGATAGCTTCTATAGCCGCTGTCCTTTGGGTTCATGATGTAATCTTTTACAGTAAGGACCTGAATATCCTTCTGATTGCTTATCATCTCGGCAATCCTGTATATATCCGACGTAAATGAACAGATAATGCGAACACCTGCGATATCATTCACATATCTGACCATGTTCTCGATGGTGGACTCGTAACCGTTCCTTCTGAGCTTCTTCACAATGCTCTCCGGCACCTTGAGACGAGCCTTGGTATGTTCAATGGGATTATATCTGTGAACCTCCTGAAACTCCTCGTTCAGTATCTCTATCTTGGTAGTGATCTGCTTAAGGGC
>JAEEGL014761685.1_pt1 | contig 13578 bp, 11 predicted proteins | sample 9134231 | NCBI WGS metagenome assembly JAEEGL01 (sample SAMN16246548, study PRJNA631951) | gut metagenome | biome: gut microbiome; feature: rumen; material: fiber-attached | host: Bos | place: Iran: Karaj | collected 2018-10
ACTATTCCAACAAGTAAATCACAAGTATTTAGTACTGCTGCTGATAATCAACCTGCTGTAGATATTCATGTATTACAAGGTGAAAGACCAATGGCTTCAGATAATAAGACATTAGGTAACTTCCAATTAAGTGATATACCTCCAGCAAGAAGAGGAGTACCTCAAATCGAAGTAACATTTGATATCGATGCTAATGGTATCGTAAATGTTAAAGCTAAAGATTTAGGTACTGGTAAAGAACAAAAGATTACTATTACAGCTACAACAAATCTATCTGATGAAGAAATTGACAGAATGGTTAAAGAAGCTGAAGCTAATAAAGAAGCAGACGCTAAGAAGAAAGAAGCAGCTGACGTTAAGAATGATGGAGATCAAGCTGTATTTGCTGCTGAAGGTGCAATTCGTGACCTAGGAGAGAAATTAAGTGATCAAGAAAAGAAAGATACACAAGAATTAATTGATGACTTAAAAGAAGCTCTAAAGGGTGATAACATCGATGAAATCAAAGATAAGACTACTAAGTTAAATGAAAAAGCTATGGAATTAGCTGGTAGAGTATATCAAGAAGCTGCTAAAGCTAACCAAGATAATAATTCATCATCAAATGATGAAGATAGCGATAAAGCTGAAGAAGCAGAATTCGTTAACAAAGATTAATAGATTGTATTTAAAAGTTCTAGGTAACTAGAACTTTTAAGTGCATTAGATAAAGGAGTAGGTTCAAATGGCCGAAAGCAAAAGAGATTATTATGATGTCTTAGGAGTATCTAAGACAGCAAGTGATGATGAAATTAAAAGAGCTTTTAGAAAACTAGCTAAACAATATCATCCTGACGTAAACAAAGAACCTGGAGCTGAAGAAAAATTTAAAGAGATAGGCGAAGCCTATGCCGTATTATCCGATGCTAATAAAAGAAAACAATATGATCAATTTGGTCATGCTGCTTTTGAAAATGGAGGATTCGGTGGTGCTGGAGGATTCGGAGGATTCTCTGGTGGTTTTGGTTTCGAAGATTTTGACTTAGGTGATATCTTTGAACAAATGATGGGTGGCTCTTTTGGTGGAAGAAGACAATCTAGTGGTAAAAGAGCTTCTAAAGGAGAAGATAAAGTTGTTAATATGACTTTAGACTTTGAAGATGCTTGTTATGGTACAGAAAAGGAATTCTCTGTTAATATAAAAGATACTTGTCCAGATTGTGATGGAAAAGGTGGACATGGTGAACAAACTTGTTCTAAATGTGGTGGAAGAGGTCGTGTTGTTTCTGAGCAAAGAACAATATTTGGCATGTTCCAAACGGAAACTGTATGTCCAGAATGTAATGGTAAAGGTGTAACATATTCTAGTTATTGTAGTAAATGTTCAGGTAAAGGTGTTATCTCAAAAGATAAAAAGATTAAATTACGTGTACCTCGTGGTGTTGAAGATGGAGACACTATGCGTATGTCTGGTAAAGGATCAGCAGGATTAAATGGTGGTCCACGTGGTGATATATATATTCAATTTAAAGTAAAAGAACATGAAATATATCAAAGACAAGGTCGAGATGTATACGTTAAAATACCTTTAACTGTTACTGAAGCTATATTAGGATGTAAAAAAGAAATACCAACAGTTCAAGGTACTATTATTACAGAAATACCTGCTGGTACCCAAAATGGTGATAAATTTAAATTTAGAGGAAAAGGTATTGACGATGAAAAGAGTGGTAAAAAAGGTGATGCCTATGGTATCGTTAATGTTATCATTCCAACAAAACTAGATCGTAACCAAAAGAATCTAATAAAAGAATTAAATGAAACAACATTAGATAATGAATCAGCATTTAAAAAGTATAATAAATATGTATAGTAGTTAAAAATAATTCTTTATTCTCAATAAGTTTGATATACTTATTATAGAGAGTAAGGAGTTTTTTTTATGGATAATAATCAAATTAATAACAATTACAATAATAATGGCTTTAGTACTGCTTTCCCAAATAGCGCAGGACCTGAACCAAATAACAATCAACCAACTGGAGTACAATCTAATCCATATGGTGAGCCAGTACAACCAGCTCAACCAACACAGTTTAATCCATTAGGTAATGGAGAACCAACAGGAGTACAATCAAATTTTTATGGAGGTGAACCGGTACAACCAGTTCAACCAGCCCAACCAATGCAATTTAACCCATTGGGAAATGGAGAGCCAACAGGAGTACAACCAAATACATATAGCGAACCAGTACAACCAGTTCAACCAATGCAATATAATCCATTAGGCAATAATCAACCAGTTCAACCAAATCAATATGGGAATCAACAATATGGTGACCCTAATGGTAATCAATTATATGGTAATACTCCAAACTATAGTGCCCCAAAACAAATTAGTCCTATTCAACCAGTAGATCTTTCTCCTAGTAAGAGTAGTAATGGACTTATAAAAGTTATAGGAATAGTTGTAGTTTTAATTATTGCAGTAGTAGCAGGAGTACTAATTTTTGGTCATACTAAGTATAGATGTGAATCATTAAGCCTTAATAATAATGGTGTATCAATGAAAGCTTATATAGATTTTAATTATCAATTTGGTAAAATTACTAGTGTTGTGACAGTAATGGAAGTAGACTTAACTAATGCTAGTGATGAAGTGAAAAAACAATATGAAGAAAGCGATAACATAGAAAAATCTGTAAGTAAAGAATCACTATGTAAAGGTTATGCAGAAAACGAATGTACTTCAAATTATGAATATAAGAATTCTGTAGCAAGAGTTTCAGCAACTGTAAAAGGTAAGGCATTAGAAAAACTTCTAGAAAGTGAAAATATTAAACCTAATTTTTCTTTTGATGAATTAAATGAAGCTTCAGGTGGCAAATGTACAAAAAGCTAAGTATATACTTAGCTTTTTTATTTACATAAAAATAGTATTGTTTTATAATAAATACTAATTTTGAGGTGAATAAGCATGTTAATAGAAAAAGAATTTTACCCTAATCGTGGTGTTCAACATGTGATAACTAGAGAAGATGAAGATGGTATATTTCATGCTTTCATAAAAGAGTTAGAACCAGTTAAACATATTTGTTTAGATAACTTTTACGCTAATATAAATTCATTAGAAGTCGAAAAAGTATATTCATCTAAAGAAATGCCTGATCCAACTATGGCAGCTTCTTATGAAATATTTGATAATAAATTACGATATATTGTGGGTATGTATTTATATACTATAGATCATGAATTATTACACTTAGCCACAAGAGTAGAAACAGAAAAATATATTCACTGTGGTTTCTGTCAGTTAGATAAATCAACGCAAACAAGATTTGGTATTGGTTTAGATGAAGGATATACTGTTGTATTAGATGAAAGATATTTTAAAGATCGTGCAACTGGTAAAAAAGATTATATAGTTAGTACTTATCCAATAACTAGATTTCTAGCATCAAATCTTGAAGAATTAATAGGTCAAGAAATAATGGAGAAGTTATACTTTGATGCTGATTTAGGTTCTTTAATTGATGAAATGGCAAAATATTGTCACGTTCAAAGATGTGTTCAATTTATAGCTGATTTAGATATAATTCATTCTGTTAACAGAAAAATAGCTTTAACTAATTATCAATATGCCCAAGTTAAACATGCTATTGAAGATGCAATTAGTGTCTTAACTGAAATGGCATTATATAATGTTTATTATAATTATGAAATGGGATATATTTCTTTAAAGTCATTAGCAGATATTGCTATGTCTATAAGAGATTATAGTAAAATGTGTTTATCAGTAGTTGGTGCCGCTAATGGTAAGAAAAAATTTACCACTACACCTATGTCTGATGATGAATTCTTTAAATTATGTAAATACTCAAGTAAGAGTGCAAAGAAAAACGCTTTATTATAAGCGTTTTTTAATACTCTAAATGTATAGATTTCCCTTTAGATTCAATTAATCCTTCTTCTTTCATGTTTTTTATCTCACGCATCATAGCTGATCTATCTATAGATAAATAATCAGCTAAGTCAGTTAAAGTAAAAGGTAATAATATATTTCTTGTAATTTGTTTTTTAGATAATGAGTTAAAATACGCTAATAACTTTTCTCTAATCGTTTTCTTAGCTAATATTTCAATACGTTCATTAGTTTCTTGTATCTTTGAAGTAAATATATGTATAACATTATCTATTAGTTTATTATGAAAAGGACAATTCTTATGACATCTATTAATTAAATGATCATACTCAAACATAACTATTTCTGATTGTGATGTAGTAACTACATAGATATCATCTGCAGTAGATGCATTAAAAGAACCAAATATATCACCAGATTCTAATTGATCTAATATTGTTTTAGTACCATTATAGTTATATCTAACTATTTGAGCAGAACCAGATATAATAATACCAACTAAAGTAGTATTAGCTACATTTGATAATATAAGTGCATCTTTATTGTAGGTGATAATTGAACTATTAAAACATGTCAACAATTTGTTTAATTCATTTTCATTAATGCCATCTAACGCCTTAATTGTGTCCATCTTAAACACCTTTCTTTCAATAAATTATTATATTAAAAAATTGTTGCATAAGCAACAATTAAGATTTACTAATTAGAGGTATAATATGTTTATTGGGAGTATTTGAGTATATGAAAGTAATTAAAAGAGATGGAACAATAGTAGATTATGATAAAGAAAAAATAGTAATTGCTATTGGTAAAGCTAATGCTGAAGTTCCAGAAGAAGAACGAGCTAGTGACTTAGAAATAAAAAAAATTATTAAATATATTGAAGGATTAAATAAGAAAAGAATATTAGTTGAAGATATTCAAGATTTAATAGAGTTCAAATTAATGGAAATGAAGAAATTTGAACTAGCTAAGAAATATATTGTTTATCGATATACTAGAGCTTTAGTACGTAAAAGTAATACAACAGATGAATCTATATTAAGACTAATTAAAACTAATAGTGTTTTAGAAGAAAACAGTGTTAATAATAATTCACGTGTTGCTTGTATCCAAAGAAATTATATAGCTGGTGAAGTATCTAGAGACTTAACTAAGAGAGTATTACTAAGAGATAAGATAGTCGATGCTCATGAATCAGGTATATTACACTTCCATGATATGGATTATTTTATTCAACCAGTATTTAATAGTTCATTAATTAATATTGAAGATATGTTAGATAATGGTACTGTTATTAATGGTGAAAAGATTGAATCTCCTAAGGGTTTTAGAGTAGCAGCTATTGTACTATCTCAAATAGTAGCAGCTTGTATTGTTAATCAATATGGTGGCATATCTTTAGATATTAATCCATTAGGTAAATATTTAAGAAGAAGTTATGACAAAATATATAATCGTATAAATAACTTAGTTAGTGATACTGTTAGTAAAGAAGATATCAAAAGAATAGTAGATCAAGAAGTTGAGAAAGAACTTGAAGCTGGAGTTCAAACTATTCAATATCAAATAAATACTATGACATGTGCTAATGGTAATAATCCAGGGGTAACATTATTTATGCGTATTGATGAAAAAGATCCATACTTAAATGAAAATGTAAAAATCTATGAACAATTACTAAAACAAAGAATTCAAGGTATCTTAAATGATGAAGGCGAATATGTTGGTATTACATTCCCTAAGTTAGTATATGTTTTAGATGAGAATAATGCTTTAAAAGGTGGTAAATACGATTATTTAACTAAATTAGCTATTGAATGTAGTATTAGTAGGGGAGCCCCAAGTTTTATAAGCGCTAAGATGATGCGTGAAACATATGAAGGTAACGTCTTTAGTCCAATGGGTTCTAGAGCTTTCTTAACACCTTATAGAGATGAAGACGGTAACTATAAATTTAGTGGTAGATTTAATCAAGGGGTTGTAACAATTAATTTACCTCAAATAGGTATAGTTGCTGATGGTGATATGGATTTATTCTGGAAACTATTAGATGAAAGATTAGATTTATGCCGTGAAGCATTAATGTGTCGTTTCCATGCTTTATATGGTGGAGTATCAGATATATCTCCAATTCATTGGCAATATGGAGCAATTGCAAGATTAAGTCGTAATGAAAAAATCGAGAAATATCTAAAGAATGGTTATTCAACTTTATCTTTAGGTTATATTGGTTTATATGAATTAACTAAATTAATGACTGGTGTATCTCAAACTGAAGAAACAGGTAAAGATTTTGCTTTTAAAGTAATGAAATACATGAAAAATAAATGTGATGAATGGAAAAGAGATACTGGTATAGGTTTTGTCCTATATGGTACTCCAGCCGTTAATTTATCTAAACGTTTTGCCAAAATCGATTTAGAGAAATTCGGTAAGATTAAAGAAGTAACCGATAAAGGATATTATACTAATAGTTATCATGTAGATTATCGTGAGAAAATAGATGTATTTGATAAATTATCATTAGAAAGTGAGTTCCAAAAATTATCTAATGGGGGATTTATTAGTTATGTTGATATAAATGATAATAATAATTATGAAGATATAATTAAATTTGTATACGAAAATGTTTTATATATCGAATTTATAAATACGAATATTTAGTATTCGATTAAGGAGGAGTTATTTATGAGAAAAACAAGAACAAGAGGTTTTGAAGTAGCTAAAGGCTTTGAAGATAAAGGTATTAATTTACCAGTAAGAAAGACAGCAAAAAGTGCTGGATATGATTTTGAATGTTGTGAAGATACTTTAGTTCCATCTTTTAAAAAAGGTATGAATCCAACACTTATTCCAACAGGTGTTAAAGCTTATTTTAAAAAAGATGAAGTATTATATATCTTTAATAGAAGTTCTAATCCAAAAAAGAAAGGTTTAGTACTTGCTAATTCTGTTGGAGTAATAGATGCTGACTATTATGGTAACCCAGATAATGATGGTCATATTATGTTTGCTTTTTACAATATTAAAGATGAAGATATAGTTATTAAAAAAGGTGAAGCTATAGGTCAAGGAATATTCCAAAAGTTCTTAACTAGTGATGATGACCAAGCAACTGGTGAAAGATTAAGTGGATTTGGTTCAACAAGCAAGTAGAAATACTTGCTTTTAATTTGACAAAATCGTCATTTTATTATATGATATTGCTTCGTAAAGGGGAGTTTTACTATGGGATTTTATAATTATGTTAATAATATCTTAGGTATAAATTCTAGTAATAGATTTGAAATAGAATACTCTTTATTAGATAAGTATATTACAAATCCAACTAAAAGAGCTAATATGCTTTCTAACGTTGAATTAAAAAGAATATATAATTCTAATAAAACAGCTATTAAATTCTTTATACTAGAACTAGAAAAACACTTCGATGTAGAAACTATTCAAAGTTTAATAGATGCTACAATCTTAAGAATGCCTGAAAATGTATTAGTATCATTTATGACAGCATACTTAAATAGCTCTGAAGTAGCCAAAAGTAATACCGATATACTTTCCTTTTATAATAAAATCCAATACTTTGGACCAGAAGCTGTTAAATATGTTGAATTTAATGGTATTATTACAAATAGATCTTATACTGAATTACCAGTTAAAATAATTGAAGATAAATATCAACAAGTTAAAACTGGTAGTGAAAGTTATAATGGTGAAATGTTAGATGATATTTATTCTGAATTATCTGATCAAGAAAAGATATTTGTATATAACTTAGTAGAAGCTAAATCTTTCTACTTACTTGAAAGATTATTCCAAGGTCATAACTATAGTTTAAAAACAGTATTACATTTATTAACTGCAAATAAAATAGATCATCATATTATTAGTGAAGAAGTATATGATAAATTAGGATTTAATTTATTTGTATTAGTGCTTCTAATAATTGATAGTGAATACTGTGATATTGTTACACAAAATGTTAAATATTTAATAAGTGAAAATAGATTTACTTTATTAACTAAATTAATTCAAGAAGGATTAATCAAAGATATAGATAAACTAAGTGTAACTCATATTAAAGAATTAAATGATAGACAAATATATGATGCCCTAGTAGTTAGTGGAAGAATATATTCAATAGAGAATACGGCAGCGTAAAGAAACGTCTTTTTAGATAACTAATTATCTTTACAAAGTAAATTATGTGTATTATAATTAATTAGTCATTTAAAGAGACGTGATATATGTTCGCGTAGCTCAGCTGGATAGAGCAACCGCCTTCTAAGCGGTCGGTCGAGGGTTCGAATCCCCCCGTGAACGCCACTTGTTAATTAAGAACTAGTAATAGTTCTTTTTTTATTGTTTTTTTATTGCTTTTAAATTATAATAATACCTTAATTAAAGGAGTTTTGAACTATGTTTGAAGAATTTGATAAAGATAAAATTCAAGTTGGTCAAAGTTTAGAAGAATCATGGTTTTATTACTATAAGTACTATATATCTACTGGTGAACTAGATAAAGCTTTAGGTATATATAGTCTTCTTTCTAGTACCATTTATAAAAATAGTGCAAAACTATATAAATACTTATTCATTGATGGTGATAGTGTCCTTCTAGAAGATTATTTAATGGCTACTGGTACACCTGCACAATTTACTTTGCATTTTCAAAAATTAAGAGAGTTATATGCATCAAACAACTATGCTATAGCTAATGAAATAATTGGTAGAGTCCAATCACATATAGATGATGATAATCTAGAGGATTTATATTTCTTCTATGAAAAAGAACCAGATAATAATGTATATCTATTTAGTGAATTTCATAGTGATGTTGATGCAGAAACAGCTGAACAATTTAAAGAATATGAAATGATTTTAATATTTGATGTTATGGAGAATCGTTTTGAAGATTTTGCCAATGATTTAAAAAACTTATCTAGTTTATATGGAAATGATTTTTCTACTTATTATCAAATATTTTCTATGTTTAATAATAAATTAGCTGGTTTAATGAATATGACCGTATTAAATGAAAGAAATGGTTCAGTAATTGAAGGAAATATCTTATCAGTAATTAATAAATTACTAATTAGTAATGATTTCTATAGGGCTAGTGAAGTAATTGAACAATTAGATCATAATACAATGTTTTATTTAATATTACATGAACAAGCAACAGCTGCTTTAGAGTTGATAGATGAGCATGAATTAGTTGAAAAAAGAAACTTAATATATAATTGTATTGAAGTTGAATCACCAATGGAAGCGTTACCACATAATGTTAATGGTTCATATGATGGTGAATTATTAGTTAATCTTGAACCATTATGTCGTGGTTTTGAGGAAGAACCAAATAGTTTCTATTATTCTTTATATCAAGAAGAATATAATAAAAAGAATTATATGCGTGCTTTAAGATATTTATTAAAGTTTAAAGAATACGTTGCTGATTCAATATTTTCTAAAGATATAAGTTATTTAGAGCAAGAATTATATGTAAAAATATTTAATTCATTAAAAAAAGATGGAAGATTAGAAGTAATCGAAGAACGTATTGCTCATTGTGAAGAAAATGATGATTATTCAAGTATAATTGATTATGTTGATGAATATAATACATTAGCAGATATATCTGATCCGCGTTTAGCATGTTCAGCAGCTTATGCAGCTTATGAATTAGGAGATTATAATTTTGCTTTAAATACCTATGAACAGATAGGTTCAGAGTATCTAGGCCCTGATGATTATGCTATTATGATGGAATGTGCATTACAACTACAAGATTTTGGTAAAGTAGTTACATATGGACGTAAATATAATGCTTTGGATGAAGATTCTAGTGTTAAAGTAAATTATATGTTAAGTATAGCTTATGGTAATTTAATGGATTATGATACTGCTATTCAAATGATATATAACTGTCGTGAAATGAATAGACATTATTTTGATGTACCTAATACATATAAAAATGAAGAAGAGATACTTAATAGTTTAGCATCTGGTGTTGAAGTAGAAATGTATACTATTGAACAATATGTAGATTTCCAAACTACTAGAGAAGAAGCTGATATAGATCAAATATTATTTGAAATGGAAAGAGCTTTTAATCTAGAAGATGTAAAGAAAGAATTACGTAAAATAAAAGAACCAAAAGAAAAAATAATGTATATGTTAGCAGTCATTAAAATACTTATTAAGAATGAATATGATAAGCAAAAAGATGTTGCTACAATGATAAATTATCTAGAAGGTTATGTTAAACGTTGTAAGTTAACAGAAGCAGATAGAGAAGTTTATGAGTTTCAAATAAAAAACTATAAAAAGATATAGTTTTTTATTTTTTTATGTTATATAATAGTATATAGAATAGGGTGATTATAGTGGAGATATTAGTAATCGGAAAACCAGCGTTAAATTATTATTTACCTTTGCAAAGTTTTCCTAGTGAAGGGGATATATTTAATATAAAAGAAAGGATTGTATCTATCGGTAATGTATCTGCAACTTCTGCATGTTTATTATCTTCATGGGGTATAAATGTTCATTTTGCAGGTATTACAGGTAATGATGATCCAGCTGAAAAAATAAGAAATTATTTTGCTGATTATAAAGTAAATACTAAATTCCTAGAAGTTGATTTTACTCGTCCTACTAGTGTTAATACAATCATATTAAATCAAAAGACAGGTATTGTAACTAAAGTAGCTAGTGAAGACCCTGAATTAGTTGTTACTAGATTTAAGTATGACTTCGTACCAGACTATGTATTAATGGATGGTACTGATACGGCAGGATGTACAGCTTTATTAAATAATAACCAAACAGTTAGAACATTGTTTTATGCTGCTATTGCTAATCATGAAACACTTTCTAATGCTAAACGTTGTACACATGTTGTATGTACACAAACATATGCTGAACAATTAACTAAAACTCCATTAGGTGATAATGTATCTAACTATATTGATTTCTATCAAAAAATAGTAGACGTTTGTGGAAAAGCAAATCATATTATTATCTTAAATAATCACAAGATTTTATATAGTGTAGATAGTCAAGTTAAGATGTTACCAGAAATGAAAATTGAACCAGTTGATAAGAGTTCATTTGATTCAATATTTACTGGTACTTTAGCTTTCTGTTTAGCTAATAATATTGAATTAGACGATGCTGTTAAATTGTCTAATACAGCTGCTGCTATTTCTCTTTCTAAAGTAGGAGAAGCTACAGCTATTCCAACTATTGATGATGTATTAGATAATTCGGGCATGAGAAATAAATTAGGTTTAGGTGGTAGAGCATCAAGTATTAATGTTGCATCAGGAGATGCTAGTGCACAACCTGCAACAACAACTCCTCCAGTAGAAGCTGTTACTCCAGATGCTGCATTTAGTCAAACTCCTCAACCAGAGACACCTCCTGTTGAGATGCCAAGTACTGTTCCACCAGTGGTTCCAGTTGCTCCAGTAGCACCTGCAACACCTGAAGCTCCGGTAGCAACACCTCCTGTAGAGCCTGTAGCACCTGTTGCTCCTCCAGTAGAAGCGCCAGTAGCAACACCTCCGGTTGAACCAGTAACGCCTGTTGCACCAGTGATGCCAACTGAACCAGTGGCTCCTGTTACTCCAGTAGTTCCAGTAACACCTGCTGTTCCTGAAACCCCAGTAACACCTGCTCCAGAAGTTGCGCCAGTTACTCCAGTTGCAGCACATTCAGTTGAACCTGTGGCTGTACCTCCAGTAACTCCAGTAGCAGCTGCTCCAGTTACTCCGGTAGTTCCAGTAACACCTGTAGTACCTGTAGCACCTGTAACACCAGTTGCTCCAGTAGCTCCAGAAACAGTAGTAGCTCCGGCTGCTCCTGTACAACAAGTAGTAACAACAATTCCTGTACAAACAGTAGTAACAACACCAACAGATCAAACAGGAAATGTATAAACCAATAGATCCATTTTTGAAAATATTACCACAGTTAGATGTCCATGGGGAAACTCGCGACACCGTTATGACTGTGGTAAATGATTTTATAAACGAAAATTATCATTTAGGTAAAGAAAAAGTTGTTGTTGTTCATGGTAAGGGAAAAGATATATTAAGAAAAGAAATACATAAAGAATTAAAGAAAAATAAACAGGTTAAAAAATATTACTTGTATAATCTTAATCTAGGTTGTACAATAATTGAACTAAATTGAAAGGAGATGAATGTATGTTTGTCGATGAAGTAACAATTTTAGTAACAGCAGGTAAAGGCGGAGATGGATGTACATCATTCCGAAGAGAAAAGTATGTTGATATGGGTGGACCAAATGGAGGTAATGGAGGAAGAGGTTCTTCTGTTATATTCCGTACTAATAAAGGATTAAGAACTTTAATAGATTTAAAGGTTGCTAAACATATTCAAGGTAAAAAAGGAGAAAATGGTCAAGGTTCCAATAAATATGGAGCTAATGCCGATGATATATATGTAGATGTACCAATGGGTACAACTATAATTGATGCTAAAACTAACGAAGTCATAGCTGATTTAACACACGAAGATGAAAGTGTCGTTGTATGTCGTGGTGGTCGAGGAGGAAGAGGTAATAAAGCTTTTGCTACTCATGATAATCCCGCTCCTAAAACTTCTGAATTAGGAGAACCTGGTGAAGAAAAGAAAATTAAATGTGATTTAAAAGTATTAGCTGATGTTGGGTTAGTAGGTATGCCATCCGTTGGTAAAAGTACTTTAATTAATATGATTAGTAATTGTAATGCTAAAATAGGAGCTTATCATTTTACGACATTAAGTCCTAATTTAGGAGTAGTTAAACTAAAGAATCAAACATCATTTGTTATGGCTGATTTACCTGGTTTAATCGAAGGAGCATCAGATGGTGTTGGATTAGGTCATGAATTCTTAAGACATGCTATGCGTACTAAAGTAATAGCTCATGTTATAGATATGGGATCTGAAGAAGGAAGAAATCCTATTGATGATTTTAAAACAATTGTAGAAGAATTAGAAAAATATAATGATTTATTAAATAAGAAACCTCGTGTTATTGTTGCTAATAAAATGGATTTACCAAATGCTAAAGAGAACTTAGAGAAGTTTAAAAAAGAATTTAAAAATGAATTAATCTTCCCGGTTACAGCATTCTTAGGTGAAGGATTAGAAGATCTAATTAATAAATTAGGTGAATTAGTACAAGAACAAGAAGAAGTTAAATTATATAATCAAGAAACAAACGAAAATCATATGGTGTTTAAATTTGAAGAAGATAAACCATTTACTGTTACTCGTGAAAATGATATATGGGTAGTAAGAGGTAAAGAGGTTGAAAATCTCCTTTTAATGACTAGATTTAATGAAGAAGAGTCAGTAGAAAGATTTGGACGTAAACTACGTGGTATGGGCGTAGAAGAGGCTTTAGAAAAGGCTGGTGCTAATCGTGGAGATGAAGTTCAAATATTAGACTTTGTTTTTGAATTCAAAGAGTAAAATCTTTGGATTTTTTTTGCCTTTTTTTATTTAAATTGACAGGTATATATGTTATAATTATTCTGTACAATTATAGGATAGGTGGTTTTTATGGAAATTGTTAAAAGAATATTACTTACAGTATTATTTGTTGTATGGTTTACTTTTGCTTTAACAGCTACAGTATATTTATTATCATACAATAGTTAT
>JAEEGL015823764.1_pt1 | contig 13578 bp, 9 predicted proteins | sample 9134231 | NCBI WGS metagenome assembly JAEEGL01 (sample SAMN16246548, study PRJNA631951) | gut metagenome | biome: gut microbiome; feature: rumen; material: fiber-attached | host: Bos | place: Iran: Karaj | collected 2018-10
CGCCCTCAAGACCGATCTTGTCCATCTTATCAAGTGTAATAAATACTGAATCATATGAATCCTCTGAGAAACCACAGCTTGCAGCCATAGCCTTAAGGATACGTCTGTCGTTGATTCTTATAGAGAAGTTTCTGAAATCCAGCTTTCCAAGCAGAGTTGTTGTTGCAAGGATAAGCTCTGTCTCAGCTATAATATTCGCCTCTCCTAAGATATCGATATCGCACTGCATGAACTGACGATAACGTCCTCTCTGTGGCTTATCAGCACGCCATACAGGTCCCATCTGAAGAGCCTTGAAAGGACTTGGCAGATCATTTGCATTATTAGAATAATATCTTGAAAGCGGAAGTGTAAGGTCATATCTGAGACCGCTGTCTGAGAGACCTCCGACCAGTTCGCCTTCAAGGTCATCAGCAGAACCGCTTGCTACAAGCTTGGAAGCTGCAGCTGCAAGCTTATCACCACGCTTCATGATCTTGAAGATAAGCTTCTCGTTCTCACCACCCTGATTACTGCTGAGATTCTCTATATGTTCAACCGCAGGAGTTTCAACTGAGGTAAAACCAAAAGTCTTATAAGTCTCCTTGATAAGACCGATGGCATAATCCCTTATCTCCATCTCCCTTGGAAGTATATCCTTCATACCGGTAACCGGTTTCTTCTTCATAGCCACTTTAATATTTCCTCCTGATTCTTTTTTGCACCTCGCTCACAAAGCCCGGTGCTGCCGCAGATAAAGCATCACATATTTCTTGCTGCGATTCCTTCAGCCTTGCGGCTTATCATTTCTTCAATGCGGTTTATATATTCATCCACATTTTTTACATTTTCAACGCGGTCCACACGGGTTACTTCACCCTCATCATCCAGCGAAAGGAGTCTGGTTACCGCTCCCGCGCCTGCGGCAAATGTATCCAGCTTCTCTTCCATAATGAGCACGTTGTATCTGCACTCCGTACTTGGAATGGCAAAGCCCGTATTCTCTAAGTTGCCCGCTATATTCTTCTGGCGATACAGATAGTACGGCATAAGACCTGCTGCCTTTGCCTTGGACGTCGCAAGTGCGATCATCCTGTCAACATCCTGGTTAATGCTGCCCTTATAATCATCATACCTCTCGTTCAGACCCGCCTTCTTCTTGATGGCAAGGCTATGAACTGTAAGGGATTCCGGTTCCAGCTTAAGAACCTCATCCAGAGTATGTGCCATATCACCCAGCTTCTCGTCAGGAAGTCCGGCGATTATATCCATATTTACATTATCGAAGCCTGCTTTACGAGCTTCCTTCATGGCATGGACTATCATTTCCGGTGAATGGGCACGGCCGATCTTACGAAGCGCATCCGCATTCATGGACTGCGGATTGATGCTTATCCTTGTAACGCCATGCTTCTTCATGACTGCCAGCTTCTCCGGAGTTATGCTGTCCGGACGTCCGGCTTCAACAGTGTACTCCTCTACGCCTTCCATGTCAAAGGAGTAATCTATCTCAGTAAGCAGTCTGTCCATCTGCTCAGCACTGATAGATGTCGGAGTACCGCCGCCTACATAAATCGCTGCAAGCCTTCTCCCATGATTCATAAGAGATATATTCTGCAGCTCCTGTCTTACGGCATCTATATAAGAATCAATCTTTCCGGCATATTCGAGAATCGGATACGCCGCAAATGAACAGTAAACGCATCTTGACGGACAGAACGGAATACCCACATAGAGACAGTAATCTCTTCTTGGATTCACTCCACTGATAATCCTTCTTTCACGTCTTGCAACTTCGACCGCAAGAGATGCCTTCTCCTTCGACGTCTCGTACGTTCTCATATAATAATCGATTATATCGCTGTCATCAAGGCCATTCTCCAGAGCACGGGTTGCCACCTTTGTAGGCCTCATGCCTGTAAGGCTTCCCCACGGAAGACTCCTTCCGGTATACTCCTTAAGAATCTTATATACTGCCAGCTTCAGCTTATTTCTGAATCTCTTTCTGTCAGTATAATCTCCAAAGGTATAAGCAGAGAAGATCACGTGGCCCTGTTCTTCGATATGGAGTTTTGTTTCCTCCTTATCAAAAAGTGCTGTGAACACGAAGCTCCAGTCACTAAAGCTGTCACCCTGATAATTTCCTATATCCTTAGGATGTATCACCGTCAGCTTTTCAACCGGAAAAAACGCCATGATCATAGCACGAAGGTCAATCTCATATTCATTTGTATTCTGAACAAGCAGGATCATATATCCACCTCACTGAAGGAAGTAGTTGCCATGTTTCTCCTCGCCAATGGTTGTTGCCATTCCATGTCCCGGATAAACCTTAGTTGCTTCAGGCAGAACCAGAAGCTTTTCTTTAATATTTGTTATAAGCTGCTCCTCATTACCTGTCGGCAGATCCGACCTTCCGATACTTCCTTCAAACAGAGTATCGCCGCAGAACAGAATCTCACTGTCCTGGAAATAGAAGCATATTCCGCCGGCTGTATGTCCAGGTACTTCGATGATACGTACAGTCTCACCAAGAACCTCTAGTTCCTCGCCATCCTTAAGGGCATTAACCTTATCACGGCTGACTGTACCCGGATACTCTGCAAGCCACGCTGAGCAGTTAGCTGCAGCATTTTCCATAAGCGGGACATCATTCTCTCCGATATATATCGGAAGCTTCGGCAGCTTATCAATAATATCATTAACTGCTCCGATATGATCCCAATGGGCATGAGTAAGAAGGAGCTTCGTTAACTTAGCTCCCTTCTTCTCAACTGCGGAAAGCAGTCTGTCCGCGCTGTCAGCAGCATCCACGATGGCGCCTTCACCGGACTCTTCATTTATAAGGATGTAGCAGTTTGTGCCCACCGGCCCCAAAACCGCAACATAAACTTTAATCATAGCTCCCCCTACGGTGTCATTGATTCCCTTCATCACCAGTCCTGAGGCAGGCGTGTGCTTCAGAGCGGCTTTTCACGCGGTTGAAGCGCATCGTCCTGCGAAGGACGTACGTCATAGTTAACCCTGCGGACGCTGAATATCTAATACGCCCTGTATATTCCTTATCTTCGATACCAGTCTGTTCAGGTCACCCTTCGACTTAACATTAAAGGAAATATCTATAGTAGACTTACCGGCCTTACTTGTTCTTGCAAGCATTCCCTTAATAGAAATATCTTCTTCATTGAATACCTTTGACAAGTCAAAGATAAGTCCGTTTCTCTCCATAGCGTAAACATTGATCTCAGTTGTGAACTCGAAGTTTGACTTACCTTCAGCTTCAACCCATTCAGCATCGATGAGTCGTACTCTGTCTGTCTCACTCATGTTAACAACGTTGATACAGTCTGTTCTATGAATAGAGATACCTCTTCCTCTGGTTACGAAACCAACGATATCATCGCCCGGAACAGGTGAACAGCACTTCGAGAATCTAACGGCAACATCATGTATACCGCGGACCTTGATAGTACCCTTCGGACTCTCATATTCTTCGTTATTCTTCTTATCTCTTATCTCTTCAAGAACATCACTGTCAGAGCGGTTCTTCTCCTCAACGCGTCTCTTCTCTTCAAGAAGTCGGTTGACAATCTGACCTTCACGAAGGCCGCCATGTCCTACGGCAGCCATCAGAGTATCCCACTCTGTATAGTTATATCTCTTAAGAGTTTTCTCCATGAAATCAGGAACGAGAAGCTCTGAAAGGTTTATACCCTTAGCACGGCAGTAATCCTCCATAGCGGCTTTACCCTTCTGGAGATTATCAGCCTTATACTCATTCTTGTACCACTGATTGATCTTGTTACGAGCCTGCGTACTCTTAACCATGGCCAGCCAGTCACGGCTCGGTCCCTTGGAGTTCTGAGATGTTATGATATCAACTCTGTCGCCGTTCCTTATCTCTGTTTCAATCGGAACAACACGGCCGTTGATTCTCGCACCGATCATCTTATTACCTACAGCAGTATGAACTGCATAAGCGAAGTCGATGGTATTTGAACCTCTTGGCAGAGTCTTAACATCACCCGCAGGAGTAAAGCAGTATACGTGATCCTGGAATAAGTCCAGACTCGACTTAACTGCGTTCATGAACTCGTGATTATCATCACTATCGTTCTGCCACTCAAGAATCTCACGGAGCCAGTTCAGCTTCTCTTCTTCAGTAGAAACCTCTGTACTTCCGGATTCCTTATATTTCCAATGCGCTGCGATACCGAACTCAGCGGTACGGTGCATCTCATATGTTCTTATCTGAATCTCAAATGGGCGGCCGCCATGACCGATCAGTGTTGTATGCAGTGACTGATACAGGTTTGCCTTTGGCATGGCGATATAATCCTTGAAACGTCCCGGAATAGGCTTATACTTCTCATGGATTATACCCAGTGCAGCATAGCAGTCACGTACTGTCTCAACCTTGATACGAAGAGCTACGATGTCGTAGATCTGATCAAGAGTCTTGCCCTGAGTTTTCATCTTCTTATAAATACTGAAGATATGCTTTACTCTTCCATCAATCTCAGCACTGATATCTGCTTCGGAAATGTACTGCTTAACTTCAGCTACGATCTCATTGATAAAGTCTCCGCGTTCGGAAAGCATTTCATCCAGCTTATCACGGATATCTCTATAAATATCAGGATAGAGATACTGCATGCAGAGGTCATCCATTTCAACCTGGATCTTGGATATACCGAGCCTGTTAGCAAGCGGAGCATAGATATCCATGGTCTCACGTGCCTTCTCAACCTGCTTCTCTGCAGTCTGATACTGAAGAGTTCTGAGGTTATGCAGACGGTCGGCCAGCTTAATGATGATAACTCGGATGTCCTTAGCCATGGCAAGGAACATCTTACGAAGATTCTCAGCCTGAATCTCTATCTTATCCTGAGACAGAGACAGCTGTGTCAGCTTTGTAACGCCATCAACAAGAAGCGCAACCTCAGGAGAAAACTCCTTCTCAATATCCTCACGCGTCTTCTCGGTATCTTCGATAACATCATGCAGGAGACCTGCAATAATGGTCTCTTTATCCATCTCAAGTCCGGCTAAGATAATAGCCACGCAAAGAGGATGGATGATATAAGGCTCACCGGACTTTCTCTTCTGTCCCTGATGAGCACTGTCAGCCATACGATAAGCCTTCTCAACAAGAGAAAAATCATCAGAAGGATGATACGACTTCATCTTGTCGATAAGAACCTGATATATTTCATCCGGCGTAGTAAAATCATCCGGTGTCGCCAGATCAATACTTCTGGCCGAATTACTGATTATCTCTCTGATAGGATCTGCCATATCTTCCTCCTTTCATAATACTACTTAATCCGTGGTCTTGATGTCGTTCCATGCTTCTTCGAAGCATGTCCCGGATTCCTCGCCTTCGGCGAGTAATCCCGTGGTCTTACTTCCCCGGATATTTTACAACTGACTCCACATTGTACTTCGCCAGCTTCTTGCGTCCTTCAAGTCCCTCAAGTTCCATTAGGAATATAATCTTAACGACCTCTCCGCCGCACTTCTCAATAAGCTTTGCTGCAGCTTCGATTGTTCCACCGGTTGCGATAAGGTCATCTACAAGTACAACCTTCTGACCCGGCTTGATAGAATCCTTATGGATTTCGATTGTAGCAGTACCATACTCAAGATCATAGGTCTGCTCATATGTTTCTCTAGGCAGCTTGCCCTTCTTTCTTACAGGAATAAATGGCTTGCATGCCTTATATGCAAGCGGCATACCGAAGATAAATCCTCTTGCTTCAGCACCCGCGATAACATCAAAATCAACATCAGCGATCAGCTTATACAGCTCATCTATTGAAAGCTGCAGACCCTCGCCACTGTCAAGCGCTCCCGTGATATCTCTGAACATAATCCCCGGTTCAGGGAAATCAGGAATAGTGATAATATAATCCTCAATACTAGCCATCCGTAACTCCTCCTTCATCTATTCAGCCGCGTTCGGCCTCATATTTCTCAGCATAAACTGTATGCTGCTCATTCCATTATATGTATTGATCTGTGGCTGATAAGCTACGTCTATCTTCACGCCTGTATCAATACCTCTCAATATTTTATCACAAACTTCGTCTGTAAACCACTGCTTTATATCAGAGACTATGCCATCCGGGTCAAAACTCATAAGGATAAATGTACCGCCCCTCGAATCTTTAACCCTGAGTTTCATGGCATTGCTTCTCTTTCCAAAGATTTCCATCCCCAGAAGCGACAGTCCTGCCTCTGCAAAAAGCGGTCTCGGATTGCCTGTACCAAAAGGCTCCAGGCTGTCCAGCTGACGTATAAGGTCCATGCTGACGTATCTGAGCGGCATAGGAACATCTATCATAAGCTTAGGAATCAGCTCCTGCTCAGTCATATGTGCATTTGCATTAAGCTGTTCTCTTAAAGCTTCCAGATTCTTCTTCTCAATGGTAACTCCGGCAGCAAGCTTATGTCCGCCGAACTTGTAGAGGATATCCTGAACCGCAGTCAGTTCTTGGAAAAGATTATAGGCATCTATAGATCTTCCCGACCCCTTATAAAGTTCCGGTTCCGCTGAATCAGTAAAGACAATAGTAGGTCTGTAGAAATGCTCCTTCAGCTTTCCGGCTATGATACCGGCCAGACTCTCATGAACACCATTCAGATATGTAACTATAACCTGATCACTGTCTCGTCCTGCCTTCTCCGTCTCTTCGATGGCAAGAGCAGTTCCTTCTTCCGTGATTCTCTTTCTCTCATCATTATTCTGCTTAATCTCTACTGCGCGCTTTCTGCACCACTCTGCATCGTCGCTGATAAAAAGCTCCAGTGCATCAGTTGCAGCACCGATTCTTCCGCAGGTATTGATACATGGTCCCAGCATAAAGCCGAGATGATATGCAGAGATTGCCGCACCACTGAGTCCGCATTCATTAACAAGTGCACGAAGGCCGACACAGTCAGTATTTGCTATCTGCTTCATGCCTTCACGGACGATAACTCTGTTTTCATCCAGAAGCGGCATAACATCGCATACTGTTGCAAGCGCTGCAAAGTCCAGATACTTTCTGTCTGATAGTTCCATGCCACGAGTCTTATATAAACATCTGATAAACTTAAGCGCTACTACAGCGCCACATATTTCCTTATAAGGATATTCATCTCCCTCCTGATGCTGATCGATTACAGCATCTGCCATAGGAAGCTTTTCCTGAATCTCATGGTGATCAGTAACAACTATCGTGAGTCCCAGTTCTTTACCACGTTCCAGCGCATCAAATGCAGCGATTCCATTATCACATGTGATCACGGTATCAACTCCATCAGTATGAGCCTTCTCAATCATCCTGACATTTATACCATAACCATCCGTTATTCTATGAGGAATATCGTAGGACACATCCGCGCCCAGATTCTTCAGGGCATCATATAGGATGTAAGTTGCTGTAACACCATCCACATCATAGTCACCTACAACACGGATCTTCACGCCCTCATCAATCTTTCGGGACAATATACCGACGCCCTTATCCATGTTTTTCATGAGGCTTCCCGAATACAGAGAATCCAGCGTTCCATACAGGAATCTTTCAACCTCATCCTCGCTGATAACATCTCTGTTTCTGATAACACGCGCTACCACCGGGTCTATATTAAATCTGTTTCCGATTGAATCGAAATCAGCTCTTTTCGAATATATTCTCCAATCCGCGTCCATACATACTCCTAAAACATCACCCTAATTCTTCAAAGTCAGCCAGTCTTAAAATAAACAAGGGTGCAGGATAAACCCGCACCCTCTTAAATTTGAAACAATTACTCTGCCTTCTCAGCGGCCTCATCTGCATTACCAATATGCTTACGAAGGTTAAGCCAAAGTGGTCCTGTAATGCATATAGAAGAATATGTACCTGCTACGATACCAACCATGAGTGCTAATGTAAACTCCTTAAGTGAAGCAACACCCAGGATGTAAAGCATAAGAACCATTACGAATGTTGTAAGGTTTGTGTACACATTTCTCCAGAGAGTCTGAGAAATACTTCTATCAACAATCTTATCATAACCGTCGCGGTTAATATTCATAACGTGCAGATTCTCTCTGATACGGTCGAAGATAATGATTGTAGAGTTGATTGAGTAACCAACTATAGTCAGCATACATGCGATGAATGTTCCACCAACTGACAGGTATGCAACTGAATAAGCAAAGAATACAAACATTACGTCGTGGATAAGAGCAATAACCGCACTTACACCGAAACGTACATCAGAGAATCTGAATGCGATGTAGATAAGCATCAGGATAGATGCGATGATAACCGCAAGAACAGCATCTCTCTGTGTCTCATTACTGATTGTGTTACTGATTGTATCTGTTTCGATTGCACCATCTGCAATATCGAAGTTCTCTTTAAGTGCATTTGCAAGAGCTTCACGCTTTGAGTTATCAAGTGTTGCAGTCTTGAATACAATCTGATTTGAATTATCTATAATCTGTATCTGTGCTGAACCAGGAGCGATCTCTGTTGCTTCTTCGAGAACAGGGATAATCTCACTCTCAGCTCTTGCAAGATCATACTGCTCATTAAATGTTACAGTAGTTGATGTACCACCACTGAACTCCAGTGAGAAGTTAAGTGCATTACCACGTCCTGTGATTCCCTTGTTTGCGAAGAGGAATACAATACCAGCAATAATAATAACTGATGAGAAAACAGCTGCACCCTTGAATGTCTTAGAGAACTTCTTCTCCTTAACTTCCTTAGCTGCTCCGTAGAGCTTCTTGTTAGTAACACCAAGATTTACAAATATATTTAAAAGAAGCTTTGTTATGAAAAGTGCTGATATCATTGAAAGTACGATACCAAGGATAAGAGTTCTTGCGAATCCCTTAACTGTACCTGTACCCATAAGCAGAAGCACGATACCTGCAATAATTGTTGTTACGTTACCATCGATGATAGCTGAAAGAGCCTTGTCAAAACCATCCTTAACAGCTGACTTAACAGTCTTTCCAGCGCCGATTTCTTCCTTGATACGAGTAAAGATGATTACGTTCGCATCCACCGCCATACCGATTGACAGGATAATACCTGCGATACCCGGCAATGTAAGTGTAATATGAAGTGTATTCAGGAAGAAAAGCTCAAGGATTGTATAGCAGGCAAGTGCAAGTGATGCTATAAATCCAGGGAATCTGAATACAATGATCATTATAAGGAAGATAAATCCAAGACCGATTGCACCTGCAATAAGTGATGTACGAAGTGCGTCTGAACCAAGCTTTGCACCTACAACCTGTGAAGACAGCTCTGTAAGTGTAAGTGGAAGAGCACCGATCTTGATAGTACTTGCGAGATCATCAGCTTCTTCATATGTGAAAGTACCTTCAATCTGAGCTGAACCACCGGAAATCTGTGAATTAACAACCGGTGAGCTTACAATCTGATCATCATAAACGATATATACGATGTTTCCCACATTTGCGCCTGTAACATCTGAGAACTTCTTAGCACCCTCATCATTAAACTGAAGTGATACTATGTACTCGTCCATACCGGTTGTGTTATCTGTATATCTGCCTGCCTGAGCTTCCTTAACATCTGAACCGGTAAGAGCTGCCACATATTCCTGTCCCTGCTGCTTGAGAGCCATATTTGTAGAATCAAGGAACTCAAGTTTTCCCGGACGTCCAAGTGAATCAAGGATTGCATTTGGGTCATACTTACTTGTGTCAAGAGGAATCTCTACAGTGATTCTGTTAGAGCCGGCCTTATAAACCTCTCCGTCAGGACTGTAGGTATCAACTCTCTTCTGCAGCTTCTCGATAGTTGTAGCTATCTCTGCATCAGTTGCATCCTTCTCCTCAATCTGATAAGTTACGCTGACACCACCCTGAAGATCAAGTCCAAGTGGAATTTCCTGCGCACGTCCAGTTCTTTCTTTACCTATTCCATACAGTATTGCATACACTGCACCTGCTGCAACAAGCAGGAAAAGAAGCAGGTAGAAAGCAGCATTTCTCTTTGCCTTTTTCATAATGTTAAACCTCTTTTGTTCTTAGTTCTGTACGGCAAAAATGCCCTATAGAGGCACTTCTAACCATAACTCAAACATTGTATCACATCAATATGAGAATTTAAAGTATTTTATTTGACACTCAACCCCGTCCCCAGGTCTCATATCATTGGAACAAAATACAAAGAAAAATATGTTACTATCAATAATAATATATTTGACAGCACATAATAAAGGATCCATTTACTTCTGTCGAACTCCTCGGCACCATATTCCAGGACCTTCTTTTTTACAATTTTATATTCGATAATGTTTATAATTATCTCGTATACAGGAATATAAAATATCAATGTCTTTAGATCAGAATTATTGTTAAAGAAAAATGTATTCAATATCCCCAGTTTTATGATCGACAAAAAAGCCATCAATCTATATACCTTGGATATTTTTAGCTCGAGAATAGCGTACGCAAATATAATAACAAATATCACCCCTATTACTACTCTTGCTATTATGCCTAAGACACCTTTGATAATATACTCAGAGTTTTGATGAAATACATAATCATAATAATTTGAATACTCAGAATATATAACGACTTTACCTGCTGCATCTTCCTCCGGTCCGACTACACTTATTAAATCAACCAATAATTCTCCATCTTTAAACAAATAATAGTATAATGGATTATCCGTGTATTCTTTTATAATTCTGGTTGTAATAATAACATCTCTCTCTTTATCATAAAAAATCACTTTAAAGTTATAATCAGAAAAATCGCTAATATCTATACTGTCAGAATCAAGTCTGACCATCATATTTAGGAGAACATTTTCTACATACGCCCTCTGCTCTGAATCCTCCAAACCATCAGAAATGCAGGTGTAGTATATATCCTTATACCCACCCGTCTCAACTTTGATCGAATGTATTTTCCTATGATAGCAATTCCATATTACAACGAATAGAATCAAAAGAAATATAATCACCCCAAGCCATAATGGCCGTTTTTTCCGCTTCCCTTTTTCCATAAATTATCCCTTTAAAAACCAGAATAATGTCAGTACAGTTTTTTTTAATCCACTCATATTATTCTCTTCTCCCTTCGAGTATTATATATGATTTAAATACAATTCGCTCTATGGAATTCTCAATAGCCATTGATTGAACAGCATATATTTCTTGTGAATAACATATAACATATAAATCGCCATAAGATGTCGCAATTTTGAAAACTTATTCGTTATAATATATGAGAGTATCAAATACGGAGCAGAATATATGAATAACCGAGAACTGATTGAAGAAATATACAGATTATATGAGCAGAAAATGTATTACATCGCCTTCAGTATTTTAAACAATGAACAATTCGCTGAAGATGCCGTGCAGAATGCATTTATAAAGCTTATTCAGCATGTATCCAGAATACGCGATGTAGATTCAGACAGAACAAAAGCTTATATCTTCAAGATTATAAAGAATTCTTCCATTGATATATACAGGCGACGAAAACGCGAATACGAACTATTTGATAATGAAGATATCGAAACAGCTTCATATCAGCACGATTACGATACTCCCGAACCTGATTTGAAGAAAGAGATGATTCAGCATAAACTCCTATCCCTTCCGGATAAATACAGAGAAATAATTACACTACATGCAATAGATGGAATACCCATACGCGATATTGCCGCAAAACACGGTATCAGTTATGCCGCAGCTCGCAAAAGGTATGAGCGTGGAATAAAGCTTCTTCGCAACGATCCGGATATTTCAAAAAGGTGAATAACATGAAAGAAAACTTTACAAACATTACAATAAATGATTTCAATAATATTCAAATCTCATCTCCACATATCTTTTCAGCCGGATATGAGAAAGAAAAAAAGAGAATGATTGCATCAATATCCACAGGAAAAAGGCCCCTTTCTCTTATAAAAGCTGCTGTTGCCGCAATAATTTTAATCACTCTTATTCCAACATGTGTTTATGCAGTCGGAAAATATTTTGGATTCTTTACCGGAGCCTGGGGCGGCGGCGGACGAGAAAGTCATGATGAATATTCTACTCCTGCTGCTGATCCTAATGATAAACCTATACAGCATGCTGCTGTGGAATACGCAGAAGTCGATGAAGAAACGGCTGAAAACATACTTGAACCTGCAGTTGAGGAACTACCTTTTTCCGTTGATATGAATGGTACACAACTTACTGTTACTTCTATTGTTAAGGATAATCTCGGAAATGCAGTCGTCGAATACAAACTGGAACGAGAGGGTGGTTTGATCATGGACGAACAGGATGGAAAAGGCCTAAGTAATGCCTCATCCGACTACTCATTCTCCATAGGATTCGGCCTTGCTGATATAGGTGGCGGTTATGCCTTTAAAGATGAAGAACGCAGTACAAATGAAGTATGGTATTGCTATGATTACATATTAAAGGATGACTCTCGTTACTATGATTATATCGATCATACAACAAAAACTCTCAATTCATGGCTTGACTACTCATATGAAGAACTTAAAAGCACATATGAAGCAGATGGCATTAAATTCGGCGAAGATGAGTATAAAGAATATCTGGATAATATCAATACCGAACTAGAATCCTTAAAGAATCCGCCTGATAAGGATTCTTTAGTAATACGATATACTACTATAAGCGAGCAGGCCGAAACTAATACAGTTTCACTTAGTTTAGGCGAAAAGACTCTTGATACAAAGATATATGATATCGATGATCCAAGTATGGATGATCCTGAAAACACCCATATAGAAATTTCTCCTATATCAATAAGAATCTCAGGACTTCATGACGAGGTAAGCAGTATAGTTATCACTTATAATGACGGAACCAGCTATATCGTATTCGATGACAAATATATTAATACCTATAATTCAGCTTATAAGTACGATGGTAACGGAGATGGCGAACAGGATTTCGATACTCTCCAATGTATGTTTAACCGATTGGTTAATATAGAAGAGATTGTATCAATTCAGGTTGATGGTATGAATTTCATACCAAAGGAACAATCTCAATAGAGGTTTGTTTCTTAACAAAAGAAATTTAACAATCACTATCAATATTGCTATATTTGAATTACAAAAAAGGTGCTATCCATGGAAAGACGGTTAGTCCCTTTGTTATTTGGTAACTAATAAGAACCGCCTAACGTTTGCGACCTAGGCGGTTCTTTTTATGCTCTTCGATATGATAATTACTTATTTAGAGAACTCCTCTTCCATATCATCATATAAACGTCCGAGGGTCTCGTCATCGAGGTTTGTCTCATTAAGGATCGTATATCTGTCTGCTCTGGTTGCAGCTGCCTGCTGCCAAGCCTGAATGAATATTTCTTTTGTGATCTTCCAGTCCGACGGACGAACCGGCAGATTATACTCATGAAGGATTTTTGTGATCTTACCGATGTTTCTGCCCTGGAAAATACATGCACCGTAGCTTCCCATAGCAACAGCGATTCCGTGAGGAACATTAACTTTGTCCGAGAAATTCTCTTCAAGTGCATGACAGAACAGATGTTCAGATCCTGATGAAGGTCTTGATGAACCTGCAATCTCCATAGCG
>JAEEGL016218775.1_pt1 | contig 13578 bp, 8 predicted proteins | sample 9134231 | NCBI WGS metagenome assembly JAEEGL01 (sample SAMN16246548, study PRJNA631951) | gut metagenome | biome: gut microbiome; feature: rumen; material: fiber-attached | host: Bos | place: Iran: Karaj | collected 2018-10
AAATAGTCGGGAATCTGATACTGTTCTTCCAGCATCTGGATGTCCTCTTCTGTCGGACACGTCACCTGTATCCAACAATTAGGCTGCCACGTCTCAAGTTGGCTGAGCCCACCAGTAATGTTCCAGTAAGTCTTCATGATGCTAATCCTTTTTATAAAACGGTCTTAGCGGCAAGAGGATTAGCGGTCTTGCCTGCTGTTCCTCACGCCTTACGAATTGTAATGATTCGCCGGGTAATCGTCCATTTTGTTTGTTACTATTTGGTTATTCGGATGCAAAAGTACGAAAAAAATCCGTAGATTCGCCAAAATCTACGGATTTTTTGATAATTTATTTCGTGGGCACGTCTTCCAGTGTCTTCTTCAGCAGTTGCCAGAAGGGATCGACGGTCTCGATGAGGGCACGCTCACTGGTGGTGTGTGGCGACTTCATCGTAGGTCCGAAGGAGACAACATCCAGGTGGGGGTATTTGCCGAGGATGACAGAGCATTCCAGTCCGGCATGGTCGACCTGTATGATGCCGTCCTTGCCGAAGAGATTCTTATATTCTTTCAACAGCAGATGAAGGATGGGGGAGTCGGGGTTGGGGTCCCATCCGCCATAAGAGCCGGCAGTCTCCACTTTCATGCCAGCCATGTTGAAACAACTCTCGAGGCTCTTGACGATATAGTCTTTCATGTCTTCACGACTACTTCTGGCAAGTATCTTGATCGTTGCCTGGCCGAATGCGATGTCGATGATGGCGAGGTTACTGCTGGTCTCCACCACGTCAGGGTAGGAGGGTATCATGCGTACCACACCGTCATGACATGCATAGATGGCGTTGATGAGGTTGTCCTGAATCTCCACGGGTATCTCCTTGGCAGGCGTTGCCACTTCCTCGGCATAGAACTTAATATCAGTCTCAATGCCCTTGTACTGGCTGTTGAAGTCTTCGAGCCAGTCGTCTATCAGTTCCTTCAGGGCATCGACGTTCTCTTTGGGGAGTGTCAGTACGACCTCTGCCTTGTATGGGATGACGTTACGTACCTTTCCGCCGTGCCAGGAGGCAAGACGTGCGTCCAACTGCTCGACAGCCTCACGGACGAAGCGTACCATGAGTTTGTTGGCATTGGCACGTCCTTCGTGAATCTCCAGACCGCTATGTCCGCTGCGCAGTCCTTTCAGTGTGACACGGACAGCGGCATCCTCCGGATCGGTGTCTACTTCCTGATAGCCCAGTGTGGCAGTGATGTCGATACCGCCTGCAGAGCCGATAACGAACTTGCCCCAGTGTTCGGAGTCGAGGTTCAACAGAATATCACCTTGTAACTCACCTTCAGGTAAATCGTTGGCGCCATACATGCCTGTCTCCTCGTCACGGGTGATGAGGGCATCAATAGGACCATGCTTCAGGGTCTTGTCTTCCATGATAGCCATGATGGCTGCAACGCCCAGTCCGTTGTCGGCACCCAGGGTGGTACCCTTCGCCTTCACCCATCCGTCGTCAATCCAGGTACGGATGGGGTCTGTCTCAAAGTTATGGGTAGACTCAGTGTCACGCTCAGGCACCATGTCCATGTGAGCCTGCAGGATGACACCCTTGCGGTTTTCCATTCCTGCAGAGGCAGGCTTGCGGAACACGATGTTACCTGCGGGGTCTTTGAAAGCCTCTACACCAGCTTGCTTACCGAAGTCAAGCAGGAACTGCTGTATTTTCTCAAGATGTCCACTAGGACGTGGAACTTGTGTGAGTGCGTGGAAATTCTTCCAGATGCACTTAGGATTCAGGTTTTGAATTTCGTTCATTGTATAATAGTTTTAAGGATTAGTATTGACTTTCGTGAATGAAAGTGCCAGCCACGCATAGATGCCAAGAGCGACAACCAGCATGGTCTGGACGGTATGGACGATGAGGACGAAGTAGAGCGCATGCTCGTCAGCCACGCCATAGAGTATCAGCATTGTCTTCACGGCGAAGTGCCACGGTCCTGCACCATTGGGCGTCGGTACGATGACGGCGATGGAACCTACGATGAAGGTCACCAATGCACAGCCGATTCCTAAGTCTGCCGTAAAGTCGAAACAGTAGAACGTCAGGTAATAATGCAGGAAATAGCTCACCCAGATGCCTAAGGTGAAGAATACGAAGAGGGGAATGTTACGGACGTTCCGTAAAGACATGACACCTTGCCAGATATTCGAGAAGGTTGCCTTCACCTTATTATATATAGAGAGCTTCCGCAACAGGAAATGCAACAGGATCAGGATGGCGATGCCGCAGATGGCGACCACCAAATAGCCTGCCCATGAGAACCCGTGCAGGATGGTATGCAGGTTGGTGCCTGTCTTGCGGAAGAACATACCGAAGGTACTCATCTCCAAGAGCAGTACAATGGCTGTGATGCCCATCACCAACAGGGAGTCGATAGCCCGTTCCGTCACAACGGTACCTATTGCCTTGGGGAAGGAGATGTTGTCATATCGTTTCAGTACGCCGCAACGGGTAAACTCACCCACACGGGGTATCAGCAAGGATGCCGCATACGACAGGAATATTGAATGAATACTGACTGATGTGCGCGGATGTTCGCCGATAGGTTCCAAAGACTGTTTCCATCGCCAGCCGCGAAACATCTGGGCAAGGATTCCGAAAGGAAACGACAGCAACATCCATGTCCAGTCCATCTCGTCCGTCATCACATGACGAATCTGCTGCCAGTCCTCGCCGCGATACATCCAATACAGGATGGCACCGCCCAGCACCAACGGCATCAGGATCTTCAAGATGATATTGCTGATTTTCATAATCCGATTGCAAAGATAATCATTTCTTTTCTGATATAGGTGATTATCTGCGTTTTTTTTTCGTACCTTTGACAGACGTCGAAGGTACTCTCGCTCGAAAAAGCCCAAGAAAATCTTGGCTTTTTGCTCACTTATTCGTACCTTTACACCCGAAATGAAGCAAGTACGTCCTAAAAAGAATCTGGGTCAGCATTTCTTGACTGACCTCTCGATAGCCAAGCGCATCGCGGACACAGTGGATGCATGTCCTGATATCCCTGTATTGGAAGTAGGACCTGGTATGGGTGTGATGACGCAGTATCTCGTAGAGAAGCCTCGTCCTTTCAAAGTCGTGGAGATTGATCGGGAGAGTGTGGCGTATCTGAAAGCTACGCTGTTTAAGGAAGAGTCAACAGTCAATGACCAACAGCCAACAGCCATTATCGAGGGCGACTTCCTGCGGATGGACTTGCGGAAGGTGTTTGACGGACAGCAGTTTGTGTTGACAGGCAATTATCCATACGATATTTCCTCACAGATATTTTTCAAGATGCTCGATAACCGCGACCTGATTCCCTGTTGTACGGGTATGATTCAACGGGAAGTGGCCCTGCGCATTGCCTCTGAGCCGGGGAATAAGGCATATGGTATTCTTTCTGTGTTGATCCAGGCATGGTACGACGTGGAATATCTTTTTACGGTCGAGCCTTCAGTCTTCAATCCTCCTCCTAAGGTGCAGAGTGCTGTCATCCGTATGACCCGCAATAATGTCCAGCATCTGGATTGTGACGAAGATTTGTTTAAACGGGTGGTGAAAACAGCCTTTAACCAGCGTCGGAAAATGTTGCGGGTAAGTCTTCGTCCAATGTTCAATTCCTTGAATCCTGCTCCAGAAGGCTTCTTTGAACACGAAATTATGACGAAACGCCCTGAGCAACTGACGATTACACAGTTTGTCGATTTGACAAACATGGTAGGAGACGCTCTTTGTGTTCGCACACAGAATGTTGATTTAGGTCAAGAATAACCTCCTTTTTTGCCGAAAAGCGACATATTTCATGGTCACATCATGAAATGTGCTTATCTTTGCATCGTGATTCAGAGGAATTCAATAGGTAAATGAAAGATTGAAGGATAACAATTATCGGTTATGTTAGTAGTTTTAGGTTAGTAGTTAGGTATTAGTTTTGTAGAGAAAGCAAGTTTTTAGTTATTAATAGGAAAAGGAAAGGTAGCAGCCCCGAGGAGTGATCCTAGGGGCTGTTTTTATGATGATGTCACCATTCTGTTCATCCAGTTGCCGAAGAATAGTCGGATGAGGAAGATGGATCCCCTGAAGGTCAGTTCTATCGCCATCGCTGTCCATACACCAGGAAGTCCGTAGACGGGTGCCAGCCAGGCGGCAAGTGTCAGGCGTACTGCCCACATGCTCGTCAGATTCATGATAGCTGGTTTCAGTGTGTCTCCTGCTCCTACGAAGACACCATAGCATACGATGGAGGCAGCGAACATGGGTTCTGCGAATGCTTCAATACGTAACGACTGGGCTCCTACCTCACAGATAGCCTCGACAGGTGTCATCAGTCCCATCAGTTCGGGGGCGAAGACATACAACAGGACTCCCGCAACAGTCATGACCAGCATGCCGAGGAAAACAGACAATCGTGCAAACGAACGCGTCAATAGTCTCTGTCCTGAGCCAATGCCTTGTCCGACAAGGGTGGTGGCAGCATCCGCGATACCATAGCCGGGCATATAACAGATACTCTCCGCAGTGATGGCAAACGAGTTGGCGGCAATGGCAATGGTGCCTAACGGTGCCACAATCATCGTACTCACTATCTGTGCGCCTCCCATCAGGATCTGCTGGAATCCCATCGGCATTCCGATATTGATGGCAGTACGCACGGTATCCTCCGTAGGACGGAAAGAGCCTTTGTTGCCTTTCAACGACAGGATAGGCGAGCGGAACCACAGGAAATAGACCATCAGCAGCATCGTGATGAAGATGGCAAGCAATGATCCGATGGCAGCACCCATCACGCCCAGTCCGAGGACGTAGATGAACAGGTAGTTGAATAGCACGTCCAAGCAACACATCAGGATGTTCAGCGTGCTGGGAATCCTCATGTTTCCTGAGCATTTCAGCATCGAGCCTGCCAAACCTTCCAGCTGGTAGAAAGGAACTGCCAATGAGAAGATCAGGAAATAGAGCGATGCGTCGTGGGCTATCTCTTCACTACCTCCTAACCAGTAGGGGAGTTGCTGGTGAATACATATCGCCCCTAACATCAGGATAGAACTGAAGATCAGACAACAGATTAATGCCTGACGGAGGATACGACGTGCCCGTTTGAAGTCGTTGGCACCAATGGCATGTGCTACCTGTACGGAGAATCCCATAGAACAGGCACTTGTCAGTCCGAAGAACACCCATGTGGTTGATTCTACCAGTCCAATGGAGGCAGACTGCTGTGCACCCAAATGTCCCACCATCGCCATATCGATAAAGAACATGATGATGCTCGATAACTGTGCCAGGATAGAAGGAATACTCAACTCGACAATCAAGTTGAGTTTTTCCTGCTGTGACATCGCACGACCTTCGCGGATGTAGGCTAGGAGATCTTTTTTTTCTTTTTTTGTAGTGATTGTCGTGATAACGTTATTCCGACTCTAACAGCAAGACACGGCTTGACCAGTCGTTCTTCTTCGACCATTCCGGCTCGTTACGATAGGGGATATCCAGTCCGTGGTTCATCAGGTAGGCACCGCTGAACGACTTTCCCTCTACAGTCATGGGTTTCAGGTCGATGCGGTTTAACTCATGTACCTTATACATCCGGTCAGCCTCTAGTCCAGCCATCTTGACACGGGGGAGGTGCTCGTTCTGGAACGACTCCGTCTTCCACCAATAGAATACCGCTTTGTCCTTTGTATCTGTGACATACATCATAGAGGCTAATCCCTTCTTGTCGTAAGGAGATACAAGGCGGTAGATGTTACCAAACTGTACGATAGGACGGATTTGTTTGTATTCGGCAATCGCCTTGCGACAGAGTTCCTTTTCATCATCTGTCATATTCTTGGGCTGTATCTCCATACCCAGGCGTCCGCTCATCGCTACATCAATACGGTATTTCAATGCCGTTGTACGGAATACGGTGTGATTAGGCGTTGCGGAGATATGACTTGCCATAGCGATGGCAGGGAAGAAATAGCTGGTGCCCCATTGCATATAGATACGCTGCAAAGCATCGGTGTTGTCGGAAACCCAAAACTCATCGAAGTAGGGGAGGACTCCCCAGTTGGCACGACCGCCACCACTGGCACATGCCTGGATGGTGACATCGGGAAATTTGGCACGGATACGCTGGCAAACCTTCTCGAAACCACGATGGTACTCGATATAGAGATGACTCTGGTCGTTCATTGTCAGGTACTGTGAGCCATGGTTCATAATCGGCATGTTGGCATCCCATTTGATATAGTCTATCTCAGGATATTTCGTCATGAGGTTGTCGACGATGCTAAAGACGAAGTCTTGCACCTTCGGATTGGCTAAGTCAAGGACGACCTGTGTACCGCCACGACCTAATACCGCATCACGCTTGGGAGCCTTAACAATCCAGTCAGGATGTGCCTCGTAGAGTTCACTGGTCGTGTTCGCCATCTCAGGCTCTATCCAGATACCAAACTTGATACCATGTTTCTTGGCATCACGTAACAATCCCTCAATACCTTCAGGTAACTTGTTCTTATCGACCACCCAGTCACCCAGTGACGAGTTGTCAGTCTTACGAGGATACTTATCGCCAAACCAGCCGTCGTCCATTACGAAGAGCTCACCACCCATCGAGGCGATGTCCGCCATCATCTGGTCCATGCCTTTCTGGTTGATGTCGAAATAGACACCCTCCCAAGAGTTCAGCAATATCTTACGCTCTTTGTCACCATGCATCAGCATGTACTTACGTCCCCACTTATGGAAGTTACGGGAAACACCAGAGAGTCCCTGTTGGGAGAAAGTCAGTGCCAGCTTGGGAGTGACGAATGTCTCACCTTTCTTCAGGTGATACTCAGAGTTATCCTCATTGATACCGGCGAAGAAATAGTGGTATTCCGTATCATCAGTAGTCACTTTCAACCGGTAATTACCCGAGTAACAGAGAGCAGCGCCAATAACCTGTCCTGCATTCTCCTGTCCCTTGCCGTCTAAGGAGAACATTACCTCCCCATGGTCAGTATGGGAATTGCGTGTTCCGTCCTTATTGACGATTACTTTTTGTCCCGGAGTCAACGGTTCCTCCACCAGTCGTGCCTCATTAGCCCATGACCCATAGAAATGACTCAGCCATACATCACCACGGCGGATGGGCAGCATGGCAGAGGCAAAGGTTGTCAAAGTGACCGCCTGTTTTTCATTATTGGTAATCTCCGTCCATGCTTCTATCATATCCTCTTCCTGATATGTCTTGTATCTCAGGTTGACGATGATGGGATAGGCAGGATCCTTCAGTTGAATGGTTGTGATGTTTCCTGAGCGTTGGAAATCCTCTACTACCAAGGCGGTAGAGAGGTTACCGTCACTATGACGCATGGCAAGGGCTGCCTCGGCAGGAGTGTTCAGACCATAGGCTGGGTAGACATCCATCCGTCCTCCTTCAGGATTTTGTAAGGTTTGTAGTTCCTTGCCATTCAGTTTAGCACCGAAATACACATATTTTGGTTGTGATCCCTTCTCCACATCGAGTACCATAGAGATGCTCTTGGTTTCGATGACTACCTGCTCTGCCCATGTCATGGTTGTTGACAGACAGAGTAGCATGCTAGTAATGATTTTCGTTTTCATAAAATGTTTAGTTGTTGATTTCTTCTATGTTGTTGATGACGCAGGGAATCCACATCCAGAAGGTAGAACCTTTTCCAACCTCACTGTCAACGCCGATCTTACCGTCGCAACGCTCTGCGATAGCCTTGCAGATAGACAGTCCAAGACCTGTTCCCTGTATGTAGTCATTCAGTTTTACAAAACGGTCGAAGACCTTTGCACACTGGTCTTTCGGAATACCAGTTCCAGTGTCTTCACAATATAGATATATACCATTGTCCTGTATGCGATATCCCACGCGGATATGACCCTCTTGTGTATATTTGACGGCATTAGTCACGAAGTTTGTAATGACCTGCATAATCCTCCCGACATCCAGACGGGTTTGTAAGATCTTGTATGGATTCTCTTTGATAAATTGGACATTCGGGTTCTCTACACGCTGGGCAAGTGACTGGCACGTGTCATTAAAGGCATGTGCGAAATCCGTATCCTCTGGTTTCATGACGAGTCCGTTGGAATCCATTGATGAGATAGCCATGATGTCATTAATCAGTCGAAGCAGCATGTCACAGTTGTTATGGATGACATGGATAATTTCCTGTTTCTCTTTAGAGGTGGTCATCATCTGCAATAGATCGGAGAATCCCACAATGGCATTCAAGGGCGTGCGAATCTCATGTGTCATATTGGCGAGGAACACACTCTTCAGTCGTCCAGACTCATTAGCGCGTTGCGTTTCCTTTTTCAAGTGCTCCTGTTTCTGCATCAACTGGTGTATGTTACGCCATACACCGAATGCTCCCTTCAGTTTGCCCTGTTCGTCGTATTCTGGGATACTGTTGATTTGTACCCATTGGGGTTCGACGTCACGGCGGGACACCATGGGATACATACGTCCCATATAACTCAGTGGTTTGGTTATAACCTCTGCCGGATTACTCAATTGACGTACGAACTCATCGTCCTGATTGACGAAGATGCTCTGCAACTGCTGCAGTGTAAACTGATTATCAACAGTACTTAAACCCTTATAGAACTCAATGACATTACGGTCCAATGAGATACGCCATGCCTGGATGCTACATGTCTCCATCAAATAGCGCAGTTCCTTCTCGTAGAGTTGTATCGACTTGTTGGCCTTCTGAATCTGCTGGTCATTAAGTTTCGCCTGCATATACATCTCGCGTTCTTCTGTGATATCACGAATGGCAATAGCGATATATGTGAGTTTCCCTTTCTCGTCGTGGATAGGGTGCAGGCGGATTTCCAGATAGATATGCAAGTCATTGTTTTCGCTCTTCGAACAAACCCAGAATTCCTCTACGTTATTCTTGTCTACATTTTCATGGAAAGGAGGTGCGTCAAAGAGATTAGTATTGGAGAAATAGGAATCGTAGTCATCACTGTCGAAATGACAGAGTTCACGCATTTTCTTATTGGCATCAATTAGCCATCCTTCAGCACTGTAGAACGATAGTCCGATGATAGAATGCTCGAAGACGAGTTTATATTTTTTCACGAGTTCTTCTTCCTGTTCTTGTTGCAACATCAGTTCCGTCTCATCAATCAGTGTACTGATAACCGCAACAGGACGTATTATTCCTGGAACATATTCTCCAATACTGTAATTATGGAGATATCCCCATCTGGGTTCTCCGCCTTCGAAGTTAAAATTCCATCGATAGTTAAACTCCTTTGACTTCACTTCTCCGCTGATAACCTGACGGATACTATGGAGTGTCTCAGGCAGGTCGTCGGGGTGAACGTGCGCTTTCCACTCATCAGAGGAAACGCCTTTGTCCGGAATCATGTGTCCATACAACTTGTTGGTATAGTTTCTGGCAACATCGTACATGATAACATTCGTTTCACAACTCTTCAATGCTTGTTGCATGAGGATATTTGTCTGCTTTGACTGAAGAGAGGCGTGACGGATGCGTCGTAGGATGATCTGGTTATAGATGATGACGACGACAAAAACGACGATTACGCCTATCACCATCATCATTGGAATCATTTGGGGTGACTGATGGGTAGGTGGCGGAGGACCTTGTAGAAAAAGGTGGATGCTGTATAATATTGTGTTCATATGATTACTTAACCAATGTTTGATACTGATATTGTTTTTCTCTCTACCACTTTTGGCTTACATGGCAAGAATATCCATGCCGTAGTGCCTTTTCCTAATTCAGACGTCATTTCCACAGAACCACCCATCTTCTTGATAAGTGCTTCAACAATAGGCAGGTCAAGACCTGTTCCGCAAAATCTTTCTTGTTTGTCGCGCACAAAGCGTTCGAATACTTTGGGTAAGGTCTCAGGGTCAATACCACCGCCAGTGTCTTCTATGATGATGACCAGTTCTTCACGTCGGTATTCGTATTTAGCACGAACAGTTCCTTTACGGGTGAAGTTGGCTGAAGCCGCACATAGTATTTGGATGGCTTTGCCCAACTGTTCCACGTCACCGTTGATGACCAGATGCTCGTAAGGATTCTCTATAAAGGTCCTGACCTCAGGAGTCAAACTGACCCATCCCATCTGACAAAAAGATTCGAAAAGTTCAGCGAAGTCAAAGTCGTCATGTTTAAAATCTACCATATCCGCATCGATGCGCGACAGGAAGAGAATGTCGTTGATGAGGCGTAATAGGGTGTTCGTATTTCGCTTGATCTCCTCTACAAAGACAGGCTCGTCAGTCTCGTCGTGTTCCATCTCAAAGAGCTCGGCAAAGCCTAATACAGAATTCAAGGGAGTACGGATCTCATAGCTCATATTGGTTAGGAATGACTCTTTTAATAATTCTGCCTCTTGTGCCTTCTTGGTTTCGATGGCAAGAAGTCGCTCTGTTTCCAACATATCCGTCATTTCGCGACACAAACCGAAATAATGCGACACCTTGCTATCATTATCTAAGATTGGTACCATGTTAAACAACAATGCCACTTGCCGTTTCTTCTTGTCTCTGATTTCTGTCTCGATGGTTTGTTCTATCGCATAGGGCGTAAGATGGTCCATGCGGTTCAGTGCGCTGGATACGGCACGACGATACTGGGGCATGGCCAAACGGATGCACCGCAATTGTGAGAGACGCATCTGCGATTTGTCAACAGTATTGGATACAGTGAAAGAATAGGTATTGGGGCGATAGTCCACTAACCGTACATTACTGATTCGCAACGCATAGTTGATGTTGTCAATATACTCCTGGATATGCTGGATAGCCTTTTTCAGTTGTAGGGCACCTTCTTGTTGCTTATGGAAGGAGTCAACCATCTCACTGATGTTACGTCCTGCGATATAAACACCTTCTAGTTCTCCATCCTCATTATGGACGGTATTGACAGATGCCTCATAGTAAATCTTGCCCGTTTTTCCAGACTTTGTACTCCAGTGACGTGTTGTGTCATACTCTTCTATTTCAACGACAGATGACATGTGAGTATGGTCTATCTTCGTGAAGTCAATGTTGTTAAAGAAGGCATTCTCGTTGAAATAATGTTTTTCCTTGATGAGTGCTTCTTTGTCTGGTATGTCAAATGAATTACAGGCAGTGTCGTTGAGGTCTGTCAATTGTCCATTCTTGTCGTAATATAACATATCAACCAATGATGAGTTAAAAACGGTGTGATAGCGCATCATTAGTTTGTTGGCTTTATTCTTTTTTTCTTGTTCGGCAGTGATGTCACGCTGTACACCAAGTATATGGGTAACATGCCCTTTAGAATCTTTCTCTGCTATCGAGAGGTGTATCTCATAATACTTAACATCCTCTCCGTTAACTTTATTGTTGCGGAGATGGATAGTGGAGGTAAATCGCCTGTTCTCACAAATGTCGAAGATGGCAGAACGCATCATCTCAAAGTCATCGCGTTCAAAAAAACGGGCAAAATCGATAGGGTTGTATTCTTGGACGGTTTCTCCTGTTTCCGAAATATATTTATAGTGGCGTGTCACCGTATCATATATCCACATTCGCATCCTTCCTGTCTGCATGATAATAGAAAGGCGTGCATTCTGACTATGCTGTTGTTTGTTGATATCCTGTTCGCGATAGACATATAGGCGGTTATAGAACAACAACAGGAAAATGCCAATCAGAAATCCTGCAACAAGGTAGGCAAGAACATGATTAAAATCAAAGATGTTGTCGAAATGGAAGTTCTGTGCCTGTAGGATTGTTGGCACTGGCAATAGGAAAGCAAGGACAACCAGGCGACAAATTATGTCATGTAGTTTCTTTAGGTTCATCATTATAGGCTAAAAGATATATGCTATCAGCCTACAAAGATAGGATATTTCGGTGATTATCCCAAATTTTTTTGTCGTTTTTTACGAAAACGGCCGCAGATACGATATTCTGCGGCCGTGGACTATGTGTTTAGGAAGGTTTATAGTGGATATTCCTCAAAGGCATAGAGTACTGTTGACAGATATCGCTCACCTGTGTCAGGCAGTAATGCGACAATCGTCTTACCTGCGTTTTCAGGACGCTGGGCGATGAGGGTGGCACCATAGGCGGCTGCACCAGAGGAGATACCTACCAGCAAACCGTCCTGTTGGGCAAGCTCGCGTCCTGTACGGATGGCATCGTCGTTGTCGATGTCAAGGACTTCGTCAATGACACTGGCATCGTAGGTCTTGGGTACGAAGCCTGCACCAATGCCCTGGATCTTGTGCGGACCGCTCTGTCCACCGTTCAGGACGGGTGAGGAAGAAGGCTCTACAGCAATGATCTTGATATCGGGATTCTTCTCTTTCAGATATTTGCCGATACCAGAAACGGTGCCGCCCGTGCCTACGCCGGCTACGAAGATGTCTATCTTACCGTCTGTGTCCTTCCATATCTCAGGACCTGTGGTGCCATAGTGCTTGGCAGGATTGGCAGGATTTTCAAACTGCTGTAAGATGATGGAGCCTGGAATACTGTCACGCAACTCCTCTGCAGCACGGATGGCACCGGCCATACCGTCTTTGCCGCTGGTGAGACGAACCTCTGCACCGTATGCCTTTACCAGATTACGACGTTCCACACTCATTGTCTCAGGCATTGTCAGGATGAGTTTATAGCCTTTGACAGCAGACACGAGGGCGAGTCCGACACCCGTATTGCCACTGGTGGGTTCGATAATGGTTGCTCCAGGTTTGAGCAGTCCTTTCTGCTCTGCGTCCTCAATCATGGCGAGGGCGATACGGTCTTTTACACTACCTCCGGGGTTGAAGAACTCTACTTTTGCAATGATAGGGGTCTTTAAGCCTTTTGATGCGGAGAATTTACTGAGTTCGAGCAACGGAGTGTTGCCAATCAGTTCTGTCAGTTGTTTTGCAATGTTTGCCATAATCGTATTGTTTTAATTGTTTTATATTCTTTTATGTTAAATCTTTTCAAATGCCTGTGAAAGATCTTCGATGATATCATCGATATGCTCAGTGCCAATACTGAGTCGGACGGTTGAAGGTGTGATATGCTGATCCTCTAATTCTTCCGGTGACAGTTGTGAGTGGGTGGTGGTATAGGGATGGATAACCAGACTCTTCACATCGGCTACATTGGCAAGGAGAGAGAAAATCTCTAATGCGTCAATAAATTTCCAAGCCTCTTTTTCACCGCCCTTGATTTCGAAGGTGAAGATGCTTCCTGCTCCTTTCGGGAAGTATTTCTGATAGAGGGCGTGGTCTGGATGGTCGGGCAGGGAAGGATGATTGACCTTTGCCACCTTTGGATGGTTCTTCAGGAAGTCCACTACCTTCAGGGCATTCTCCACATGACGCTCTACACGCAGGCTCAGTGTTTCCAGTCCTTGTAACAGGATGAATGCATTGAAGGGTGAGAGGGTGGCACCTGTGTCACGCAGGATGACGGCACGGATACGGGTGACAAAGGCAGCGGCTCCTGCTACATCAGCAAAGACGGCTCCGTGATAGGAGGGGTCTGGCATTGCCAGTGTGGGGAACTTGTCGGCATTCGCCTTCCAGTC
>JAEEGL017100311.1_pt1 | contig 13578 bp, 5 predicted proteins | sample 9134231 | NCBI WGS metagenome assembly JAEEGL01 (sample SAMN16246548, study PRJNA631951) | gut metagenome | biome: gut microbiome; feature: rumen; material: fiber-attached | host: Bos | place: Iran: Karaj | collected 2018-10
TAACCACACGAAAATTCAAGTTCTTTCATCAAGATGTGCGAAAATGTGTGCAACACCAAGAATTTTGCAATACCACCACGTTCCATTTCCTGATAAATGGCTTGGAATGTCTCGTCGTGATTTTTCATTTCGGCATAGCGCTTTTCGAGCAATTCTTTATGAGAATCAGACCATTCTTTCAATATTGCATCATTGAAACAAAAGAACAACCCCTCGCCAAAACTTTGCGTGGCAGGCATTGCCAAAACGTCTTCCGGTTTTTCAGAAAAGATTTTCATTCTGCGCGGGTATTCAATTGTACCATCGTCTTTTAATTCAGGTTGAGGTATCGAAACACGCGAAAAGTTTATTTGAGTACTGCTAATGCCAAGAGTGCTGACCTGCTGAATTTTACTAAAATAAGGACGCAACGACTGAGGTAATTCAATATCGTTGAAAATCAATTTATCATTGCCGTCCAACGACTTGCTGTTGTTTTTAAAAACCTCAAACTCTGTAAAACGATACTGTTCGCGAACATCGCCGTCCTCTTCATCCTGACCTTCACCAAGGAAGACACTGATAATTTTCTGAGCCTCTTCTATGGTGATTTCGATAAAGTTATCATCTGCCTTTGAAATAACAAAATCAACAAAACTATTATGTTCGTCAATAAAGATTTTGTTAGCAAAATCTTTCCTCGTAGCACCTTGATGCTTATTAACATACTTTTCGTACAACTTTTTTGTCAACAGCGACAAAACCTTCTGCATTTTGTCATCCAAGGAATTTGCACCTTTTAGGTAACAGTTAGGAATATAGAGGCTGCTAAAATTTTCAGCATAATAGACACTATTACTAGTAACCAATGCCCAACGCATATTGGTTCGTTCTGTTTTTTGCATACATACGGCTTGGTCTTGTTTGTTTTCCCAAGGACGTTTGCCCGGACACTTAGGCCGCAAGTTCATTATACCTTCGAGACTGACAGCCTGATTGCAACGTTCGCATTTAAGTATACCAAAACTCTCTGCGTGGCTGCGATTTTCGAGCCATTGAAGTACGTGCTCTCCTTTCGTTGCGGGACAAGGCTGTCCATCATAGTTAAATAGGTCATACCCTTCTTCTTTTATCTTGTTGCCTTCTTCAAGTTTGGCAGAAAAATAATGATCCCACGGAATGTCAGAAATATGACCATTTGGACAAATAAAAACCATAGACACTTGTTCCAACAAGTTGTAAACATATTTTGTGTCATCATCACGGTATAATCTCTTGTTAGTTTTCCCATAAGGATCGCGAGGCGGCGCAAAATATCTCAGGTCGCCACCATTACAGGCTTTTCCCTTCCATATATTCTCCCATTCTTCCACAGGTTTCAAAAGTTTACTCGAAGAACGCGAAATAAACCAACGGGGAAATACAACGGCAGGAATCGTGAACATACTTTCGGACAATCCATACTCTAATTCGGGATGTTTATCGCTATACCTCTTATTAATTGGATTACTTTTCACATCACATTCATTGTAGGCATTAAGCGAAACGTGAGGAACTGCAACCAAACATTGCAGTTTTGTCATTCCTTCTGTTGTACGAAGAAATATAACAAATCGGTTGTCGTCAATAAGTTCAACGCCCTTTTCCTCCAAAATTTTAGTTGCATCGGGAGTCTCATTTTCACGTTCTTTTAAATACTCGGTGACAACTGAAACGCATTTCCATTTTGACGACGAAAGGGGCATAACAAAGCCGCCCCATTTGGTTGCAACAATAGAGCCTACACCTGCGGTAGAGGAAAGCAACTTGTACTTTCCAATATCCTGATTAAACTGCTTATCTTCTTTTATTTCCATCGTAATCTACGCTGATATGAAGCACTGCTTCGGGTTCAACAATACGAAGCGACATAGGAACAGTCCAAACATTCCCGTCGCTTGAATCATCATAATCGTAAGGCATACTGAACAATGCAGTTTCCTTCCTATACTTAGAGACGCTATACACCAATTCGTTAGATTCGGCTGCCTTATTTTCCCACTGTTTTAACGCTTGGTCGGCGAAACGAATGATATTATCCTTCAAGTCGTTGGTCAAAAGTCCTTTTTCCAATTCGCTGATTTCTGATTTCTGCATACGTTCATACCGATGGTCAAAATAGTCAGAAACCATCTGCCTGATTCTGCTACTCAAATCACCATTATTGATGAGCGATGCACTTTTATTTTCAGCAAGTTGAATAAACGACTGTCTTATAATTGCCGCAAGATACAACGCAAGGTATTTTTCTACCGACTTCTGCGAGAACGGCGTAATAGATATTGGCTCTACGTAAAAATAGAGTTTTTCGTGAAATTCCCTGAACTTTTCGTAATGCGACACATCGCGAGAACGGAAAGGATTATGAAGCGTAAGCACCAATCCTTTCTGCTCACGAGCAACACGCGAACTTGCTTGAATATATTCAGCAATATTGCGTGGCATTGAGTTCATAATGATAGTGTTAAATCGTGCCACATCCAATCCGACCGAAATCATATTGGTAGCCAAAATAAAATCGGGCGGCGTTGTGCCATTAACCCATTCTCCATTTACTTTGTGAGGAAGACGGTTTTCGACACTCCATTTTTGCGCAACTTCGGCAAATTTTGCATTCACTTCTGAACCCGACAAACGACCTGAAAGTTCAGCCTCTTTTAAATCGCGCATAGAATAGAAACACTCCAAAAGGTTACCAAAGGGCATTACCCTCTTGAACAAACGACGCACATACTTTGAATACTCTGTATAGAAAAGTGCATCAGTTTTGCCCACTTCTTTAAGACTGTTGAAGTATGCAATAACAGAATAATAGTAGTCTGCAACTTTCTCAAAATCTGCATCTTTCAAATGTTCAGACTCAAAAATGGCGCGGTGAACTAACAGAATAGCCGACAAACGCATTTGTGTTGTCATTTGCGTTCTGCCTGTGGGCATAATGCCGATATACTTTCGTTTGGATACAAACTTGACCTGACCATCAATCTTTTCGCGCTTATAGAATGCAAAGAACGAATCGTCATAGTCGACGCCGTTGTGAGGAAAAATGTTCAAACCACGGTCGTACAACGCACGTATCTGTAACTCTGTATTGCGTGTGGTGGCAGTTGATGAAATAATCTTTGGTCTTGTTCCGTCATCTCTTGTACACAATTGGTCGATGGCGCACTCAAACAGACTCACAGCCGAACCTAACGGACCAAGCAACAAATGCAATTCGTCCTGAATAATTAAGTCAGGCGGAAGGTATTTTAAAACCTTTCCGAAAATACGACGCGAATCCTTATTCTCTTCGTTTTTCTTTGTTGATACTTTGTGCGCTATTGATGCGAACTTATCCACAGTACCAAAAAGCAATGTCGGCGGGTGCTTGTAGATATGTTCGTCACAAAGACGAACAGGCAAATAGTCAGAAAAAGTGCAAGTGTCGTTTTCATTGTCGCAGCGGAACTTCTTTTGGGAATAAACCAATTTAGAACCGCACCAAGGACATCTGTCTAATGGTATTTTTGTGTTATTCTCACCATCTTTGCGATTTTGCCATTTTTTCGCCTCATCGTCTAAATCCTTTTCTTGATTGGGTAGAGAATTGTTTCCGACGTACAAGCCGATAGAAATCTGTTCTTCGCCGAGGAAGTAATCCTCATCGGATTCTCCCCAAAGCCTAATTTGTTCCAACGCCAAAATAAGGCGCAATGCTCTCTGAAACTGCTGAGTTGTTAACAGTCGCAGGGTATATCGCATAATTGCTGCCACACCTCCACCTTTCTCTTTAAACGCTCTGCGGCGGAAAATGATGCAAAAAGCAATGATTCCGAGGTAAGCCTCTGTTTTGCCGCCGCCTGTGGGAAACCACACCAAATCAACGAGTTCGTTACGTTTTGACCATCCTGAATCGTTTGGATTCTGAATAATGCCGTCTAAATTCAATAAGATAAACGCCAATTGGAAAGGACGCCACGCAGCGTGCGAATCAGATGAGAATATGCAATCATCAGCGGATTTGTAAAAATCTTCATCCAAATCGTCACAATAGTTAAATATTTTTTTCTGATTCTCTTTTTTGTTGTGCCACAGTTGCATAAACATAGCCGAGTTCATCAGACGGAAGCAATGCATATACTCACTGTTTTTGGCAAGTATGTTTTCGACATTGTCCTTCATACGGAGCATATCGCTCTCGCATTTTGAAAGATTATCATTGGCGAATCGCAGATCATTTGAATCAGTTATCCGCGTCTTGTTTTCATTAATCCAATCTCCATAAAAGTCAACAAAAGACTTCAATCCTGCCACAATATCCGAGTCTGTCGCATCAGAAAATGTTGACAAATATTTGAATTGCAAACATTTGTCATCGATGAGATAAGGTTTCGGAACTTCGTTTTGGTTCTCCTTGACATACTCGCCATATTTCCGTCGTGGAACAGGTTCAATATCAGGTGTTTCAAACGAGGGAATAAACTCTGTCCAAATATGTTTCACCTTGCCATCGGGATTCTTTTCCCAATCAATCGAACAAAGGTGTCCAACTCCGTAGTCGTGAATACTTCTATACAGGAAATTCAGTTTGTCTTCGTCTTTATTGACATCGTGATACGTACAGTCGGCGTGGTAAGAGCATAGAGCATCGCTCTCCAAGTCAATCCTGATACCGAAGATGCAAAATTTATTAACTTCCTCATTTACAATTGACAAGTGGTTCTTGTCGGTTTCCTTGAATTTTGTAGAATCATTAACTATGAGGACTTTTAAATACAAGTTTTTGTCAGAGGCATCCTTGCTGTTTTTTGTAACTTGAAGCCAAGCCGACAATGCAATATCTTTCTTCTCAGACACTTTGACCTTGAAGAAATGTTTCAAGTTTTGATTATTGTCAGGCTTGTAAATCTGCTTTGAAAAGTTGCCGTCGTCAGAGTGCAACCCACTGAGGTTGAGCGTAACGGCGAAATTGTGAGATTGCCAAAAACCGAAACTCCTATAATCGTACAAATCTATCAAGTTATCGAAATACGACATAAAGGTCTCGTACATTTCGATTTTATTGATTCGCTCTTGTACTTGAACTTGCATTTCCTTGCTGATATATGCAAAAGCACCTTCATTGTTACGATTGAGGCGGTTAAGCATTTGGTTGAACAGTTTTTCACGATAAGAAAGCAAATAACGGTTGCTTTCTTTTATGCCAAGATACAACGGGTCAATTTCTCCATTTATCATCGCAATTGTTCTCGCGCAATCCATATTAACCTGTCGAAGCAATGTTTTTACCGTCGCGGCATCTTTCACGTCAAGATGATTAATTTTCAATCGACCTGAATTGTATGAAAAATATTGTTGCAATCCTGTATGCCCCCTGAAAAATTGCTCAAACTCGCTAATATTATCCTTTACAACGACTTGTACCCGTTGTATATTTTCGCCATTGATTTTTGTATAATACCTTCCTGATACAGATATTTTTACATCTTCATTAATGTTGGTTTCGGGCAAAAGACAGCACGAAACACCCATAGTATTCGGGAATCGACGGCTAAGCGAATAAATATCTTCATCATCGAAATCATTACCTGCATCCCCATTTTGCTCGTTTATGTCCGAGCGCGACGTATCGTCCTCATCGTTGTTCGAAACATCATTGACCACTGTTTCATCGGCAGACGAATTATTCTGCGAATCATCGTCCTCCTCATTATCATTATCTTTTTGAGGAAACAAAACCGCCGTGCTATAAATTGAGCCGGGTGTGGTGTTGACAACCTCTCCGTCGAAAGATTCGCCATCAGGCATTTCGAGCGAAAAAAGCCCTCGACAGCCATTCGGACCAATCATCTGTTCACGAATGAAGGTCTCCAATTCATCTCTTTTTTGTGTAATAAGGTCGCCCATATTTACTGTATTTTAGCAATTTTGGTCAAACAAATCTTTTCTTTTAGCAAATCTACAAGAGATTGCAAGTCTTCAATTTTCTCTAATTGCAGCAAATCGTTAATATCTGAACACCTAATTTCTTCAAAAAGGTCAACGTCTGCTTCAAATAATAACGTGCGAAGCAAGAAATTTGTTATCATTGCATTGAAAGTTCGTGTGTCTTTTTTTGCAGAAAGTTTCTTACTCCTCATTATCCACAGATAAGGTGAATTTTTGCCAAAGCCAAGATATTCAAAAAGTTTTTGCTGACAAACTTTTTGCAACGGCAAAATCATCTTGTCGTTAAAATCAACCCAACGTTTAAATTGGTTTATCCGAATCCTTTCACTCTCTTTGAGTCCATTCATAATGGTGTTGTATGCCTGTGACAAACCTTCTTCGTCGATTTTTTTCTTCAACAATATTTTCCAAAGAACAATGTCAGAATCTCTTTCAGACTCTGTGATTCTGTCCAAATTGAAAAAAGATTGACGCACAACTTTTTCTCTTTCATCGAAATTCGTCGTATTATGCTCTATTATAGACCTAAGTTCAACGGCTATTTCATCTAACTTCTGCATCTTGGAAATTGACAACAATAATTCACTGCGTTTTAAATCATTAAGCCGTGCTATCCGCATTTCACCTTTCACCTCACAAATCACGTAATCAGAATCCAAAATACTGAACGATTTTCCATTTTCGTATGTACCTTTCACGTATGAAAGCGCACGTGAAGATTGTTCGTCAGAGAAATCTGTTTCTCCCATTGTACGACTAACATTCGGCTTTTCAGGCTTGGCAATTCCACCAAACAGTTCTTTCCGAACTTCGGAATACATAATGTCATACTTGACCTTGTCGTATTCGTATTTGTCCCATAGATACATATCGGCAAATATAAAGCCTTGAATTATATCGCAGACATACTGACCACTACGCACGGTGTAAGGGTCAAACGAATTTGGATATTTGGCGTATAATTGCTTAACATAATGAGGACGGTATTGCAATACAATTACACATTCTTCTTTGAGGTCATTTCCATTATTCAATGAAGAATAATCGTAAAATTGTATTGTCAAATCAGGATGATACGATTGAAACAATGACACCAAAGCCTTTCTGATATTCCCATCTGTGTTTTTGTCAACAACAATGGCAATTCTTTTGTTCTTTACGTGTTCCACAATAACACTTTTAATAAAAGGTAATATTTCGCCTTCGGCTTTTTCTTTCTGCCACTCAAACGAAAATTGAAAACCATCCTCATCGTAGTCGTCGTATGTTTTGGACAGATACTGCTTAAAATGCGCAGAAAGTTCGGAATTTAGACACAAGGCAAACTTGTTTCGTTCTTGAATCCTGTATTCAGCGGTGTCCAACAGACTGCCTAACACATCTTTAAACATCAATTGGTCATCAGGGAAAAATTTATGTTCGTATGGTTTCTTTACGTTGAAAAGATAGTTGATTTCCGACTCGTCGAAAACAATAAAGTGTGAATAGGTTGAGAAATCCTTATCCGTAATGGCAAGAAAATTACTACACAATTGTTTCCCTTTGCGCCAAATATAATTCAGTCTAAAAGGATAATCAGTGAAATAGAACACGAAACAGTTTTTTACACCGACATTATAGGCTGTATTCCAACGGTTTAAGTCCACTTGTACATACGATTTGCATCTGTCATTGTTGGTGTAAAATAGAAAAATATTGTCAATAGATGTTTGTTTTTCATTTCTATATTTCTTCAACTGTGACTTAACTCCGCCACAATCAAACGAATGGTTCACAATGAGATTCTTATCAGTAAAAATGTCATCAGGCTCACCATAAAACTCTTGAATAAAAGGATTCTTATCTTCGCGAGAAACCATTATGTCTGTTTCCGCACAGACAATCATATTCTTATGTCCTGTTTTGCCAAGATAATTGTCTGTGACTCCTTTGAATACTTCTCTGAGGTATTTCTTACAAGGTTGAACATACTTTTTATAGTGCTTGGCATCATCCAACCCTAAACACACATTGTGTCCTGTTTTTTTCAAAAGTACAGAACGTGTGTCTCCATTGTAATAAAGCGACAGTTTAAGAATAAGATATTTCAATAGTATTTCGCGAGCCCACTGAGGAGTATGCGGCAAATAAATAATCGGATAACAAATCTCATCGCCTTCACTCTTCCTTTTGATATAATAGTCCACCACGCTATCCATCACATTGAGGAAGCCCACTGCAATCTGTCTTTGAGAATGACACATCGCATTGAAGATAGAATCAAACTCGTCAGATGTTTTACACGCTATGTTCTCAAATTCTGTTGTCATATCGTATTGTTTTAGTTTCGGTCAAGTATCAATAGTTCAAGGCCATACATTGCACGTGTCATTCCCACGTAGAGTTCAAACTTGTCAATAAGTTCCCTGTTGTTTAGGATTAAAACGATGTGTTTAGTTTCCAACCCCTTGTACGACAGGATAGTAGTTAAGTTCAATTTGTCATCGTCGTATATTATGTTATCAGGTTTAAGTTCTCTAATCAATTCTATATCAGAAAGGCGCTCATACAAACGTTTGCTTTGAGAGTCGGTCAAGACGACATATTCTGACCAAATCTTTTTGCCATTTTTCAAATCTGACAGAATTTCTTTTATCCGTCTCACCAACTCGTTAGACCCTTGATAATGAGAAATCTTTATGGCGGGGTCGTTCATAGCCTCAATCTCCTTGATTACATCTACAACATCTGTGGCAGACAATATTCTGTTGGCATCATCCACTATCTGTTTATTGTTGGGCACACGTTTATTTTCGTTGAGGACAAAATGTGTTCCGTAGCGGGCAATGTCTTCGGCATAACCATCCAACTCTCTGATTTCTTTTCGATAGCCCTGCTCTGTATCGAAAAAGACCAAGTATCTGCCCGAAGTCAAGCCGTTTTCTCTAATAGATGTAAGTGAATTAAGGAGGTCGGCTGCACCTTTGTCGAAAATATCCTGTGCTTCGTCTATTACAATATAATCGTAAGGTACAAAACCATCCGATTGACGGATTGCCGCCAATAGTTGTTTTATTTTGGCGACAAGAACCGCCGTGTTTCCTTGAAAATCATCGTATGTAACAAACTGATGCTTTGGGTCAAGTTTGGTGATAAAAGATATATATTGGAATACTTCACATTTTTCCAAACCCACTTTAAGCAATTGATTGCGTATGGTGGCTGCCAAAAGTTTGTTCCAACAGATATAAACGCCCCGTAAAGTTTTATATCTGCGGATAAATGCTTTGGCAATTGTAGTTTTTCCCGTTCCGGGACCGCCTTCAATAATAATGCGATTGTTCTTCTCCAAACTTTTGAATGTATCCAAATTTTGAATATTGAGCCATTCAAGTATGCTTTTATAACTTGTCTCGGAATAAACGAACTCAGTCTTTATATTTGGAACCAAAGGTCGTATGGCAATATCAACCTCATTCTTCGTCAAATCCTTGGCGAACCAATGCTTCCTTTCCTTATCGATGTTTAAAACTGACAGACAGAAATCTGCAAATGATACCGATTCGTTAACCTGTTGAATAGCCGACCATAACTTATATCCCAAATCAAGTTTGGAAAAACTATTAGTTTTTGATATTTTGGTATGAGGGAAAGCACAAACCGTGTCAACAAACAACTGACTGCTATTGATAATTTTATTGTTAATTAGAGCGTACTTATAATCTTCTGCTTGTTGAAACGGCGACCTGTCCATAGTCATTCCTTCGCCTTTGGTAAAGAAAAATTGTCCGTTTTGGATTCCTACATTTCCACCTTTCACTTCTACAACAATAGCACCTTTCTCGCAAACTAAGAAGAAATCTATCTGAATATCGGATTGCCTGCCATTACCAACAGGCAACCGCAAGTCGTGCCAAAAATGCCACGTTAGTTCACTTTTCTCACAGTCGTGCCATATCCTGCGGTACATATCAATTTCGCCATACAAGGGTGTTCCGTCATTTTGTTTGATGACGGAATCCAAATTATTGAGGTCTTTGTTATCGTGACTAATTATTGACATTTCACTATATTTTTTACTCCCACAAATGTGGATTTTTTAAGTTTGACATCTTATAATTAAACATCTCTAATAATTCTTCTCGGTGAACTGCAAACATTGAAAGCATATCAAGCAATGTCTGCAACGGTTTGCATATTTTGCGAACCCTCCCGTGTGCATCAGCACGCTCATAATAACCTGTTTGATAATCACATAAAAAATTCTCAAAAGGTTTCAATGTCTGCTGAACTGCAAATCCCGCCTCCTGTTCCCAAAACGTTTGGTTTCGATATGTAAATTCCCAAAAAGACATTTTCTTGTAAAATGCCTGTTGATTGCACCAACGTGCAATTTGGATGTACAAATTGGATATAGGTGCATTTTTGTAATCCTCGTGCCTCATCAAATAACCTACACATCCATACTGCATTATAACTTTAATTCGTTGAAATATCTCCCAAATGTCTTGATAAAACTTATCTTTATTGTCTGAGGATTGTTTGAACCCACAAAACAGATAAAATTTTGTACCTTTCTTTGGATTATAACGTTTCCATATTTTTAATGCTTTCTCTATTTTCGGTCTATCTCGCCAATTGTCAAACGCAAAAATAAAATCACCGTGATACTTCGCTCGTGAAAGCATTTCAGCCATTTCTTCACCGTAAGGGCTTTCTGCTATTATCCTTTCGTCGAGTCCCTGTCTAAACTGAAATGGTCTTCCTGTATCAATCAGTTGTTGAAGGCATCCACGCCATACATCAGGGTCTGCCGCAAGAAAATTGTCGTCCCATAGGTAAATGTATGGTCGTACCAACCTCCCTCGCTCGTCTCGCTCCTCATCAAGAAACCATTTTAAATCGGAATATGGCATAATTTTATCTTCCAATTTATTGACACAAAACGGACAATGACGAATACAGCCCCGTGTAAGAAAACCAATGCTATATTTTTGGTAATCCTTATATTTTTCTCGCTTGAAACCTTCGGCGACTTTCCTTTCAACAAACTCATCGTAAAGGTGATAGTAAGGCATTTGTCGGGCAAGGTCAATGCCGTGAGTGCGTGAACCGCCGCGATGATTAGGATATTGCAAAAGGAATTTGTCTCTTTCCAACATTGTCATATCGGCGTTGCGCTTCTCTCTATAAACATTTACATTTTGCTCGTCAGCATAAAATCCTGTTCCACCCTTGCGAAATATATTCTGTCGCTCAGGTGTGGCATTGCGGACAAACTTAGGCAATTCTGTAAACGTAAAAACCCGAGAAATATACACTAACCTGTATTGTGAGATGTCCTCATCTTGGTCGAGAATTAAATGGAAGGCTATATCATTGTCATAAAAGAATCCTGCCAACTTCATCAAAACAAGATTTGGATGTCGTGACCCATTACTAAGTAGGTCGGCATCCACAAGTCCTATTTTGATTTTGTTTTTCGACATAGTTTTCATATCAAACAATTGTATTTGAGATGCATCTCGTTTCTGACGATACAACACGCAAATTTAACAAAAGTTTTTGATATTTTGTGTTCTTCTTTACAGGTTTTTTATTTACAAATTTAATTCATTTCAACGACGAATGTAGAATGTTCACGGTAGGTCGTGCGTCAATATTACTGCTAAACCTCAAATCCTTTTACACCTCCACCTTCATAATCTTCTCCACTGCGCTCTCGCCTTTATCCACTGCCGAAAGCACGTCGAAAACCTTGTCGCTCCATCCGCTAATTAGATAAACGCCTGAATTTAAAATTTTTAGCGGCGATTGACCATAGCCGGCGAGGTCGAAGATGTAGAGTTTGGCGTTTGGGGCGAGTTGACGGTAACGATTCCAAGACCTTTCAAAAGAATTGTTTCTACCCGTGGAATCCCACATCTGACAGTCGGTGAAAAACATCACCTTATCGATAATAATTTCATTTTCAATAAGATAATCAATCACTTTGAAACCATTGGTGGAATAGCCGACTCTGCCGTCGAGTTTGCGCAATTCGGTTGCCGACTGCAAAATATTGTCGCCCGGCATATTAATAACCTCCCAACTGTCGCCAAAAATACCCGAAACCACTCTGCGACAGCGACTTTTGAGCAACATCGCCAACATCAGCCCTATGTCGTAGCATTGAACGGTGCTTTTGGGACTTACGGGACTGCACATCGAACCGCTCACATCACACGCCAAAAGTACGCTCGTATCAGCATCAAAACCTTCAATGTTGGCGGCGGAATGTTTTACGGCTTGCTCCAATGCCGACATCACAAAAGACGTGTCGGGCGAGTTGATTGAATTGAGTTCGCGGTATGCCGAGAGGAAACGGAATGGCAGTTGCCGCGACTTTGCCACTTGTTGCTCGTTGCTGAGGATTGAGGTGGCGATGTTGACGCACTCAGCCGAAATTTTCGCCGTGAGCATATTTCTGAGATTGCGCAACAGCGCCATATAACCGAGCCGTCCGCTCTTTACCAACTCCTCCCATTTTTGACGGAAGGCGGCGGATTTCTGTTCGGGCGTTTCAAATTTTTGCTGACCAAGGGCAGAAAGTTCAGTTTCCCAAGTATAAGGAATTTCAAGTTTTCGGTCGGTTATCTTGTTGAAAATCAACTGTTGCGCATCGTCCTTCGCCTTTGGATGGACAAGAAACAATGCGTCGCGGAGTTTCACTTCGAGATTGTCGCGGTTGTATTTCGCAAACTGATATTCGTCGAAACGGTTGAACGCCTTTTGCAAACCGTTCTGAATCTGACGCGAAAGTCTTTTGAGTTTTTTCTCGCCGTCCTGAGGGTTGCAAACTTGGTAACACATAAGGAGTTCCATAATCTCATCGGCACGGAGGACGCATTTTTCAACGGTACGCGCCACAAGATTGTCGCCGTTGTGGATTTTTGCCAAAAGGGTTATGAGCAAAAGTGGTACGCTTCTGAGATTCATATCGTTGCGGGTGTAAACGGCTAGTTTTGCCACAAATTCAGGCGAAACTTTTTTAACCAATTTAAAAATGCGCCACATCCTCTCGTCGTTTTTTTCATAAAACTTGTCACTGAGTGTGGAAGTAACCACGGCAGTGTAAAGTTCCATTTCGGGCGACATCACGTATGCTTTTTCGCCCTCGTAGTTTTTGGTTTCGCTCTGTTCGCGCAACATTGAATTAAAACTCATCTTCGTAAAGGTTTGAATGTTAATAAAAAAAAACGGTGCAACAAGCGCGGAGACCTTAACAATTCAGGCGAGCCTTTCGACTCCCTCCTGATCCCAAACGAAGGAATTCTCCACTACGGCAACCGTTTTATATTATAAAGTTTGACGCTGCAAAGTAAAAACAAAGTTACGAAATCTTTTTGCGTAACGGAAAAAATTTTTGAGAATTTTTTGAAAAAAATATTTCAAGACTTCCCAAAAATGTCATGTAATAATTGTGGGGAAAATGAGCGTATGATGGTTATATTCAAAAGACGAATTGTCGTTTGTGTTTTTTGAGGAAAAAAATTTATGATTGTTGTGAAAAAAAAGAATCGAGATACAGATAAATTTACTAACTTTGTCGAAATAATTCGTCTTTATTATCAAGATAAATAAATAAAGTTAATAGATGACATACTTGGA
>JAEEGL011185439.1_pt1 | contig 13577 bp, 11 predicted proteins | sample 9134231 | NCBI WGS metagenome assembly JAEEGL01 (sample SAMN16246548, study PRJNA631951) | gut metagenome | biome: gut microbiome; feature: rumen; material: fiber-attached | host: Bos | place: Iran: Karaj | collected 2018-10
CAAGGAGAAAAATTATTTAGTGGAAATTACGCTTGTCCAGATTGCAATATAAGTTTTGAAGAACTAACACCAAGAATGTTTTCATTTAACAATCCATTTGGAGCATGTCCAGAATGTAGTGGAATTGGATATGTTATGAAAATGGATGAAGATTTGATTATTCCAGATAAGACTAAAACACTATATGATGGTGTTAAAGCATTTGGCTCAAGTACATTAAAAAAAGGCGATACAATGGCAAGAATGTATTTCGAGTCTATTGGACGTCACTATGGAGTTGATATAAAAAGCAAGCCAATTAATAAACTTCCAAAAAACTTTTTAGAAAAGATTTTATATGGTACTGGAAATGAAGTAATTGATTTTGAGTATTCTTCAAGTGCAGGAGTAAGGACCTTTTCACAACCGTTTGAAGGAGTTTTACCAACATTAGATAGAAGATATAGAGAAACAAAATCTGATGGAATGAGAAGTTTTTATGAATTATATATGAGTAACAGTCCTTGTCACTCTTGTAATGGTGCTAGATTAAAACCAGAAGTACTATCAATAAAAGTTGGCGATAAAAATATAAAAGAAATTACAGATTTACCAATAAACAAATTAAAAGCTTATCTAAATAATTTAGAATTAAATAAAAAAGATAAAATGATTGCAGATGTTATATTACAAGAAATAAATTCAAGACTTCAATTTATGATGGATGTTGGTTTAGAGTATATCACATTATCAAGAAGTGCTGGAACTTTATCAGGTGGTGAAGCTCAAAGAATTAGGTTGGCAACTCAAATTGGTTCTGGACTTTCTGGAGTATTATATATATTAGATGAACCAAGTATAGGTCTTCATCAAAGAGATAATGATAAATTAATAGCTACATTGAAAAAATTAAGAGACTTAGGAAATACATTAATTGTTGTTGAACATGATGAAGATACAATGTATGCTGCAGACCAAATTATAGATATTGGACCAGGTGCAGGTATTCATGGTGGCAAAATTATTGCACAAGGCACAGCTGAAGAAATAAAAAATGTAGAAGAATCAATAACAGGTCAGTATTTAAGTGGTAGAAAGAAAGTGCAAGTTCCAAAGAAAAGAAGAAAATCAAATGGAAAATCAATTGAAATTATTGAAGCATCAGAAAATAATTTAAAAAATGTTACTGTTAAAATTCCTTTGGGTGTTTTTAACTGCATAACTGGCGTTTCAGGTTCAGGTAAATCTACACTTGTTAATGAAGTATTATATAAATACTTAGCTAAAGAAATAAACAAATCAAATGAGAAACCAGGTAAATGTTCAAAAATCAAAGGAATTGACAATATTGATAAAGTAATTAATATTGATCAATCACCAATTGGAAGATCTCCTAGATCAAACCCTGCAACATATACAGGCGTATTTGACATAATTAGAGATTTATTTGCTGAAACAAATGAAGCTAAAATGAGAGGGTTTCAAAAAGGAAGATTTAGTTTTAATGTTGAAGGTGGAAGATGTGAAGCATGCCAAGGTGATGGAGTATTAAAAATTGAAATGAACTTCTTACCAGATGTATATGTTCCATGTGAAGTTTGCCACGGTAAAAGATATAATCGCGAAACTTTAGAGGTTAAATATAAAGGAAAAAGTATATCAGACGTTCTTGAAATGACTGTTGAAGAGGCATTAGATTTCTTTAATAATATTCCAAGAATTAAACAAAAAATTCAAACTTTAGCTGATGTTGGACTTGGATATATTAAACTAGGTCAACCATCTACAACATTATCTGGTGGTGAGGCACAAAGAGTTAAATTAGCAACAGAATTATCAAAAAGAGCTACAGGTAAAACACTTTATATATTAGATGAACCAACAACAGGTCTTCATATTGCAGATGTTCATAAACTAATTGATATTTTACAAAGATTAGTTGATACAGGAAATACAATTTTAGTAATTGAGCATAACTTAGATTTAATAAAAACTGCAGACCATATTATTGATTTAGGACCAGAAGGCGGAGATAATGGTGGGGAAGTCATTGCTATAGGTACGCCAGAACAGATTTGCAAAAATGATAAATCTTATACAGGAAAATTTTTAAAAAGATATTTAGAATAATTTTAGCCCTCACAAGAGGGCTTTTATTTTACTAGTCTATTGACTAAAATTAATTTAATTTATAAAATAGTTTTGTATAAATATTAGGAGGACAAATGATATGTCTATTGATTTGAAAACAATTCTATTAATAGCTTTAATTGTTATCGTTCTAGGAGTTATTTTTGTTTTTGCTATAGGGTATTTAATGAAAGATGATAATACTACGCAAGATGTAGCAGTTCCATCTAATGAAACATCACAAATAAAAAATAACACCAATACAGAAAAAAGTAAAAGTCAAAACTATGTTGTAATTAAAAAAGAAGATACTGGCTCTTCAAATAATAATGTTAGAACACAAGTTTTCACAAATACAGATTTAACACAAATATATGGAACTGGATTATCAATTAATAATAGTAAACCTAAAACAGAATATGCTGAAGAATCATTCTTTAGTTCTGGTTTTTCTATGGAAGGAAATACTAAAGCAATATTTTATGTCCCAAATGGTTGGACTAGAAATGAAAAAAAATATATAGATCCAATAACTGGTGCAACTTTAGAATGTGTATCTGCTAAAACAGAAGAATTTGTAAAACAAGTATATAATGAAACAACATATGAAGATGTAATAAATGCATTTATTGAAAATCAGAGAATTATTGCTATTTATCCAGATGATATAGAGTTTTCAATAAAACAACTTGAAACAGAAGGTGGAACATTCCCAATAGTTGTAAAAAGAGATGGATTTATTGTAACATCTTATATTATATTTATTAAGGGATTATATGAATATCATCTACAAGTAACAACTTCATTAGAAGATTATAGTATCGATATGCAGAAAACAATAGATGATATCTTTAGATCATATAAAATTTTGTAAAGGATGGATTAATAATGGCAAACTTAGTAATTGGCATTGAAGGATTAGTTGGTGCAGGAAAAACAAGTATTTGCAGAGATTTAATAAATAGAATTCCAAACACCATATTATTAAATGGTGGAAACCTATATAGAGCAATAGTTTTTGCTATGATACAAAACGGAAGCAAAATTGAAGAACTAAAATCAAAAGGAACTAATCTAGATATTAAACAAATGATGGATTTATTTAAAATTGAAATAAAAATTGAAAATAATGAAACAATAATATATATAAATGGAATAAAAGCAGATGAAGAAAAACTTCAATCTAAAGAAGCTTCAATGGCTGTATCTACAATAGGTGGAAGTGCAAATAATAAAAATCTATTTGTTTTTGCACGAGATTTAATTAATAATTTAAAAAGAAATTATAATGTAATTGTTTCTGGAAGAAGTGTTATGAAAATATATCCAGATTGTAATTACCACTTTTTCATTGTTGCAGACTTAGAAGAGAGAGTTCAAAGAAAATTGAAACAATATGAAAATAAAGAGTCATATGAAGAAATAAAAAATAATATTATAAATAGGGATGAACTTCAGAAAAAAGCTGGATTTTATGAATACAGTCCAATTACTACTGAAATAGATGTTACAAATTGCAAGTCAGTAGAAGAATCTGCAGATCTAGTTTTAAAATATATAAAATTACCAGAATTGGTTTAAGGGAGAAGCTTTATAATGGAATACATAAATGAGAAATTATCAGAATTTAACCAGTATCTACATGGTAGAAAAATTGCGGTAATAGGATTAGGTGTAAGTAATATTCCTCTAATTGATTATTTACATGATATGAAATCTGATGTTACTTTTTTTGATGGTAGAGAAATAGATCAAATAGATAAATCTATTGTAGATAAAATTGTTAACTATGGAATGAAATTTTCTTTTGGAAAAGACTATTTAAATAAACTAAATGGATTTGAATTAATATTTAGATCACCAAGTTGCCTTCCAACAATTCCTGAACTTCAAAAAGAAGCAGAGAATGGGGCAATTGTTACAACAGAAGTAGAAATGGTTCTAGAACTAACTCCTTGTAAAATAATAGGAGTAACAGGAAGTGATGGCAAAACCACTACAACAACATTAATATCAGAAATATTAAAAAAAGATGGTTATACAGTGCACTTAGGTGGAAATATTGGAACACCACTTTTTACGAAAATAAATGAAATGCTTCCAGAAGATATTGTTGTTTTAGAATTAAGTAGTTTTCAATTAATGAATATGAAAACAAGTCCTAATATTTCAGTTATAACAAATATTACTCCAAATCATTTGAATATTCATAAAGATATGGAAGAATATGTAGAATCTAAGAAGAATATATTTAGATATCAAAATAAAAATGATACAGTGATATTAAATTATGATAACGAAATTACAAGAGCATGTGGAAATGAAGCTAAAAGTAAAGTTATCTATTTTAGTAGCAAAAATAAAATTCCTAATGGTTACATTGTTGATGATTTAATAATAAAATATTGTAATAATGATTTAAGACAACATATATTTGATACTAAAAATATGAAATTAAGAGGAATGCATAATTTTGAAAATGCTTGTTGTGCAATAGCTGCAACTAAAGATTTAGTAAAAAAAGAATCAATCGATTATGTATTAACTGAATTCAAAGGAGTAGAGCATAGACTTGAATTAATAAAAGAAACAGAAAACAGAGTAAAATGGTACAACGATTCTGTAAGTTCTAGTCCTACAAGAACAATCGCCGGATTAAATGCATTCGCATTCAAAAATATCATTTTAATTGCTGGAGGTTATGATAAAAATTTAGATTATGATGTTATAGGAAAACCAATTGTAAATAATTGTAAAGCACTAATTTTACTTGGCCAAACATCAGAAAAAATAAAAAATGCTGTTCAGAAAGAATTAACCTCTTCAAAAAAAGAATTAGAAATTGTTCAATGTGATAATTTAAGACAAACAGTTATAGAAGCACAAAGAATTGCAAGATCAGGTGATATAGTTCTATTTTCACCAGCAAGTGCTAGCTTTGATATGTTTAAAAATTTTGCAGAACGCGGTGATATATTCAAAACATATGTAAACAAATTAATAAAATAGAATAAAAAGCAAACCTCCTCATATAATATATTTAAGGAGGTTTTTTATGTTTTTCACAAATAATTTTGACTATATGCAAGATTACAACTTTTACAATCAAAACCCAAATACATACTTTAATAATGTTTCTGGGCAACTAGGTGTTTTTCCTCAAATGCAAACAACAAATTTAAGTTACTTTTATCCGAGTATTTATAAAATACTAATGCCTGTTATAGTAAAAGTAATTTCTTCAAGCAATTATCAATATTTAAATGAAGAGGTAATTAATAATATAACAGATACTGTTTATAAAATAGTTGAAGGAGATATATTAAAAAATAATGATCAACCAGTAAATAATAATCAGCCAAACAATAATTTTCAAACAAATACAAAACAAGAAAATACAAAAGATAATGAATTGATAAAAGATATTATAAAAATATTAGTTGTTAAAGAATTACAAAATAGGCAAATAAGACAATTAAATCAAAATTTATATAATCAATTTTGAAAGGACGTAAAAAACGTCCTTTATATTTTAGAGGAGAATAAATTATTGAATTATAAAAAAATTTCAAATGTTTTGATTAGTTTAATTTTAATAACTACATTAATTTTTTTTAGTTATAAACTAATTCTTTTTTATATACCATTTTTGTTAGCATATATTATTTCATTGTTAGTTGAGCCGATGATTAAGTTTTTTAGTAAAAATACAAATTTAACTAGGAAAACGTGTAGTATAATTGCACTTGTATTAGTATTTTCAATTTTTCGGTTTAATAGTTAGTTTTACAGTTATTAAACTAATATCAGAAACAACTAATTTATTAAATGGACTTAATTTATATATAGAAAAGATTTCTATATTTATTAGTAACATAGAAAGTAAAATTGAATTTACAAAATTAAATTTGTCTTCTGAGGTAGTATCATTATTTGATAAATCAATTGGTGATTTCTTAAATTCTCTTTCTAATAATATAAAGAATTTTCTTATAAAACTATTAAATTATATAACATCATTACCAAATTTCTTTATCAATTTAATAATAACTATTCTAGCAACATATTTTATTACATCAGACAAGCTTTATATCTTAGATAGGATGGAGCATCATCTTTCAAAGAAAATGATGGGAAAAATAATGATACATTCAAAAGAAATAATTTCAACATTAGGACAATATTTAAAAGCGGAATTAATTCTTAGTTTTATAACATTTATTATTGTGTTAACAGGTTTAAATATTTTTTATTTATGTGGAATGAATATCCAATATCCAATAATCTTTGCATTAGTAATTGGTTTTATTGATGCACTTCCTATATTAGGAGCAGGTAGTATAATGATTCCTTGGTCAGTAATTTCATTTTTAAATAATAGTACATCTTTAGGATTTTCGATATTAGGATTATATATTTTTACATTAATAGCAAAACAATTATTAGAACCTAAAATTGTAAGTAGCAAGATAGGAATTCATCCAATTTTTACATTATTTGCTATGTATACAGGATATAGATTAATTGGAATATTAGGATTAATAATAGGTCCAATTGCTTTGATTATTATAAAAAACATCTTCTCAAATATTATAGATAAAGGAATAATTAATTCAGTTATAGATGTCTAATAAATAACACTAGTTGGAATATATTCTCCATCAGGAACAGGAACATTTGGATTATCAGGTTCTTTGATGGCTTTAATATCAATTATTTTTAAAATAGGAATAGCAGAATTATTGTAATATCCCTTAGTAATTTCTCCTGTAATTTCTACCCAAGAGTACTCATCATATGAAATAATACCATCATACTCACACAAGAAACCAATTATTAGAGTTTGATTATTTCCAATATCCATATTACGAGCTAATACAAATTGATTATCATTAAAATTATCAACTTTAAAAATATATCCAGAAAAAGATATTTTTTGACCTATATATGTGTCAATGTCTTCGTGTACCTGTTTTAAAATATTGCTATAATTACTGCTTTTTATAACTGCAACATCTGTATCTTGAATACATGGATTTTCTGTAAGAAACTGTTCTTTTTCTTTTGATGAATTAATCATTTTGTATACAGAAAGTACGCTAATTGCAATTGATAGTAATAACATCAGTATTATTAAGTGTTTTAATACTGATGTTTTATTTAATTTTAAATTATAAATTATCATTTTTTATCTCCTTTTAGAAAATGTTATTCAAAAAAAGCAATAATATGATATAATAATGAATGAATTTGGGAGGTAGAAATGAATAGAAAAATAATAATTATAATTGCTATTATATTAATAGTTTTAATCTTATGTTTTTCATTAAGTAATAAAAAGAGCGAATCTAATATAGTTAATGAAAGTGATATTACAAATGATTTAGTAGATAATAATGTAGAAGAACAATCTATTTCAAAAGTAGAACTAAAAAAATCATTAGGTGCTACAAAATGCCAAGATGTTTCTGATGATGAGATAAAAAATCTAATGAAAACTTATACAGAATCTACAGTTTATGTAAAAAATGAATGGTATCCTACAGAAATATACCTTGTATTTGATTTTAATAATGATGAAAACATGGAATGTATACTAATTTATAATAACAAATTATATTTATATCAATTGGTTGATGATGAGGCACAAATTGTATTTTCAAAGGAAGCTGAAAACGGAGTATTTAACATATTTGAAGTAACAAATAATGAAACAGAAGAAAAAGAAATTCTAATTACTGATGAATTTGCAGATGGATTATGTTATGAAGCAAGTATAATAGATTTAATGAGAATAGAAGAAGATATGATAGTATTTGAAAAACTTTCAACATATTCTTGCGATCAAGAAAAAGAAATTTCTGCAAGAGAGGCTATTGAAGCAAATCCAAATTTAACAGAAACGGAAAGAGAAGATGCTTATATTAATGCACATACATTAAAGTATCGAGTATACGGAGAAGAAGCAACAGAAAAAGAATTTAACAATTTTATAAAAGATTTAAAAACTAAATATACATTGCTAACAAAGTCAAATGAATATTCGGAATTATTTGACTAATGTCAGTTAAAATGATATATTATCAAAATGATAAAACAATAACTTTGGAGGGATAAATGGGACTTTTTAACAAAATTTTTGGAAGCTATAGCGAACGAGAAGTAAAAAGAATTATGCCTATAGTTGATGAAATAAATAGTTTAGAACCAGAAATGGAAAAATTATCTGATAAAGAATTAGCAGAAAAAACAAATTATTTCAAAGAACAATTAGCTAATGGAAAAACTTTAGATGACATTTTACCAGAAGCTTTTGCTGTTGTAAGAGAAGCTTCAAAAAGAGTATTAGGAATGAGACATTTTGATGTTCAATTAATCGGTGGTGTTGTACTTCATCAAGGAAGAATCGCTGAAATGAAAACTGGTGAAGGAAAAACATTAGTTGCAACATTACCAGTATATTTAAATGCTCTTACTGGAAAAGGCGTTCATGTTATTACTGTAAATGAGTATCTTGCCAAAAGAGATAGTGAGTGGATGGGAAAAGTCTACAGATTTTTAGGATTATCTGTAGGTCTTATTTATGGTAGAATGGCTCATGATGAAAAACAAAAAGCTTATCAGGCTGATATTACTTATGGAACTAATAATGAATTTGGATTTGATTACTTAAGAGACAACATGGTTATTCATAAAGAAGATATGGTACAAAGAGACTTAAATTATGCTATAGTAGATGAGATAGATAGTATTTTAATTGATGAAGCTAGAACACCATTAATTATTTCTGGAAGAGCAAACAAATCTTCTGATTTATACAAGCAAGCAGATACATTTGTAAAAAGATTAAAAGCAAAAATCATTATTGAAGAAGATGTTAAAAATATTGATCAAACTGAGGATAATGAAAAATATGATTATATAGTTGACTTAAAAGCAAAATCTGCAACACTTACACAAAAAGGAATTGAAAAGGCAGAAAGTTTCTTTAATTTAGAAAATTTAAATGATTTAAATAACACTGATATTGTTCATAATATAAACATTGCATTAAAGGCAAATGGTATTATGAAAAAAGATATAGATTATATCGTAAAAGATGGAGAAGTTTTAATTGTAGATGAATTTACAGGACGTATTATGTATGGAAGAAGATATAATGATGGCCTTCATCAAGCAATTGAAGCAAAAGAAAATGTAAAAATTGCCGATGAATCAAAAACATTAGCAACAATAACATTTCAAAATTATTTTAGAATGTATTCAAAACTTGCTGGTATGACTGGTACAGCTATGACAGAAGAGGCAGAATTCAGAGAGATATATAATCTTGATGTAATAGCAATACCAACAAATAAACCTATAAAGAGAATAGACCAAACAGATGTTATATATAAAAATGAAGCCGGAAAATTTAGAGCAGTTATAGAAGACATTAAAGAATCTCACGAAATAGGTCAACCAGTTTTAGTAGGTACTGTTTCTATCGAAAACTCTGAGAAGCTAAGTAAATTGCTTTCTTTAGAAGGAATTCCTCACGAAGTTTTAAATGCTAAAAATCATGAAAAAGAAGCTGAAATAATAGCTCAAGCTGGTAAATATGGTGCAGTTACAATTGCTACAAACATGGCAGGACGTGGTACAGATATTATGCTTGGTGGTAATAGTGAATATCTTGCAAAACAAGAAATGAGAAAAAATGGAGTAGAAGATTGGTTAATAGAGCAAGCAACTGCATTTAATGAAACAGATGATAAAGAAATACTTGATGCCAGAAAAACATTTACGGATTTAAGAGAAAAATTTAATAATGAAATAAAAGATGAAAAAGAAAAAGTTATAGAAGCTGGTGGTTTAAAAATAATCGGTACCGAAAGACATGAATCAAGAAGAATTGATAATCAGTTAAGAGGTCGTTCTGGACGTCAAGGTGACCCTGGTGAAACAAGATTCTATCTAGCATTAGATGATAATTTGCTTAAAATCTTTGGTGGAGACTTAATTACTTCTATTTTCGAGAGAGGCAATGTTCCAGAAGATATGCCTATAGAAGTTAAGTTAATTGCAAAAACAATTGAAACAGCTCAAAGCAAAGTTGAAGGACGAAACTTTTCTATTAGAAAACATATATTAAGCTATGATGATGTTATGAATGTACAAAGAGAAATTATTTATTCTCAAAGAAGAACTGTGCTTGATGGAGATAATGTTAGAGATAATATTATTGATATGATTGAATCATCATGCGAAATGATTGTAGACACATTTAGGGCTGAAATAGAAGAGGGTAATGTAAATAGAGAAGCTTTACTAAATGAAATAAGAGTAGGATTAAATATTGCTGACAGTGATGAATTAAAAAAAGATAAAATAAATGCCGATAAATTAATTGAAGATTTAAAACGTCAAGCATTACAAAGCTATGAAAGCAAAGAAAAAGAATTTAGTAATGATATAAGAGAAATTGAAAGAATTGTTTTACTAAAAACAGTTGATGGAAAATGGATGGACCATATTGATAGCATGGATGAACTTAAAAATGGTATTGGCCTTCGTGCATATGGTCAAAAAGACCCTGTTGTTCAATATAGAATAGAGGGTGGAGATATGTTTGATGAGATGATTGCACAAATCAAATTAGAAGTTGCTAAAATAATGCTTCATGTTGTTAAATCATCAGGCCCAGTAAAAAGAGAGTCAAGAGTAAATATTACAAATGCTTCTCTAGATAATTCTGCAACAAAAGCAATGAATATTGAAGGAGAATCACAAGCACCAAAGGCAAATCAAACTGAAAAAGCTCAACCAATAAAAAATGATGGCCCAAAAATAGGAAGAAATGATCCTTGTCCATGTGGTTCGGGAAAAAAGTATAAAAATTGTTGTGGTAAGAATGCTTAAGTAAAGGAGACACAAGGATTTGATAAATTTTTGAAAAAGAGTAAAAATTACTTGCTTGTCAACGAAAGATAATAAAAAAATCGATAAAAATAAGTTGTATCAAGGAATGTAAACATTGAAAATGTGTTGACATTCCTTTTTAATTATGGCAAATTTGCCGTAATTAAAAATAAAACAGAATTAAAATAATATTTAGAAGTGTAAATCTATGCAAGCACTTCTTTTTTTATTATATAATTATTTTAAAAGAAAGGAGAAATATTAAAATGATAAATATTCGAAAAAGAGGTTCTGTATATCAATATCAATTTGAAGCAGAACCTATTAATGGAAAAAGAAAACAAATAACAAAATCAGGGTTTAAAACAAAAAATGAAGCTTATTTAGCTGGAATGAGAGCTTATAATAATTATATTAATGGAAATGTGAAAGAAGAATCTCAAATGAGATATGATAAATATTTAGATTACTGGATGAAAGAATACTTTGAAATCAATTTCAAGTATTCTACAGCTAAAAGATATAAGGAATCATTTGATAAAATTAAAGAAGAGTTAGGTAGATATAGGTTGTGTGATTTAACACCATATATCTTAAATCAAGCTTTATTAAAACTATATCAGAAATCTCAAACAAAGGATTCATTAAGAAATTATCAAAAGGTAATAAAAAGCTCTTTAAGAGATGCAGCAAACTATTTTGGCTTTATTAAAGGAGATCCAGCAGGAGATTTGCAAATACCAAGAGTATTAACATTTGAATCAAAAAAAAGAGTAGAAACCATATTTATAGTGTAGAAGAAATTCAAAAAATTGTATCGAGATTTAAGAAAGATAAAACATTTATATGTGCTTTTTTAACAGCGTGTTATACAGGCATGAGAACAGGAGAAGTATTTGCATTAACATGGGATGATATAGATTTAGATAATAGAATAATAAAGATAAATAAAACTGTATATGCAAAAGATAGAAATGAAATAGGAAGATGGTATATTGGTACTACAAAAACAGAAGGAAGTCATAGAGAAGTTTATATTTGTGATACATTATATTCAATATTGCTTAATTATAAATACGAGCAAGATAAAAATAAAAAAGAGTATGGTAGTATGTATAAAAAATATACAATAGAAAGAGTAAATAATAAATATGGTAAATTAGTCGAATATGTTATTATAGAAAGTAAATCAAAAAGAAAAATGGTAAATATGGTATTTACAAGAAAAGATGGAACATATTCTGGAACAGATGTAATTAAATATCCTTTTAAGATTATCAGAAGTGAATTAGGTATAAATGCAAGGTTTTACGATTTAAGAGGTAGTTTTGCAACAACAAGTTTAAGGAATGGATGTGAAATTAAAGATATAGCAGAAGTGTTAGGACATAGAAGAATAGAAACAACGGAAAAATATTATATTTCAAGTACAGAAAAAGATAAAATACAAGTTGCAAAATCTTTTGAAAAAAGTTTAAAAATTTTCAATAGTATTATATAATATTGAATGAAGATAATAATAAACATGTTAACAAAATTGTAATATTGTATACAAGTTGCTAAAATTTACAAAATATGATATTATAGTTTTGAATTTTATAATTTTAAAGAGATTGGAGGTGTTTGTATGGATAAAAATGCCTTTATGAAGCTTGTAAATGATAACGATGGCTTTGAATTTGTTATTGGATATAGAAATGATCTAGATTATTATATTGGTGGTGTAGGAAATAAATACTGGTTTCTGTGGATGAAAGGAAAAGACTCTGAATATTATGTTGGTACATACGAAAATGGTGTATGGTCAGATAAACATTATATTGCAAAGAATAAAAAAATAATTGAAAGTAGCATAGTTGAACCAGAAACTACGATAAATAAAATTGTTGAAAGAGCTTACTATTATCAAGATAGGATCGGAAACAAAAAACCAACAGAGATTGACAAAGAATATGATATATTCCTTCATTATGTTTTTGGCTTTGGAGAAAAAGCTTGGGAAGTAAGTAAAAAATATGGTGTAACAGTATCATTCTCAAATATTAACAAAGTTGAAGAAGGATATCATTTAAGAGATTATTATATTGGCTCTGAAGTGGATAAGCCAAACGAAAATTAAAAATTGGAGGTAAATATGAAAAAGAAAGTATTTTTTATAATCTGTCTAATATTATTATTAGCAATAGGACTATTTGTTCTAACAGGTTGTGGTAATAAAAAAGAAGAAAATAAAGTTACAAATAATAACAGTCAAACTACACAAAAAAATGAGAGTACAGCTAATACAGTAGTTAATAATACAAATAACACAACAACATCAAATAATAAAAAATATGAATATACATATAAAGACGGAACTTTAACTCAAATTGTAGATGAAGAAGGAAACCCTAAACAAACAGACTTTGTTATCGATGGAATAATTCTAATTGGTAATCGTCATGAGTATCGCGATGATGATACTACAACGTCAGTTATCGAATATCTAGTTAAAAAAGGATATAACAAAGAAGGAATTAATAAAGATTTTTATTTAAGTGAATGGATTGAATTCTATATTGATACAA
>JAEEGL012541307.1_pt1 | contig 13577 bp, 12 predicted proteins | sample 9134231 | NCBI WGS metagenome assembly JAEEGL01 (sample SAMN16246548, study PRJNA631951) | gut metagenome | biome: gut microbiome; feature: rumen; material: fiber-attached | host: Bos | place: Iran: Karaj | collected 2018-10
AAGATTTTCCATCCTAGAACCAATTCCGTCCTTAACTTCCTTGACATCTTCGCCTCTAAAGGCAATGATGACATCAAGACGCCTCTGCATCCTGCGCATCTCTTCCCTTGCCTTGTCCATGTACATAAGGACATCTCTAAGTTCAATTGCAGTCTTAAAAGCAAGCATAAAGTCGCAACTATTTATCACGGTAAGGATAATAGTTACGATGGATAAAATATTCATCGGAATAGCTAAAAGTAGCTTTTCTATGGGAAGCTGAAGAAAATGCGAAAATACAACTGTGCATACGCCCCAGAACAAAGATGATTCCAGACAGATATAGCCCTTATAGTTAAACTTTTTGTGATCATAGGTCCAATATCTGACTTTAAAAAGAGTCTCCATAAGGACGCCTGTCAGGTACTCCAGTATTGTAGCGCCAATACAGCCTGCGATGTAAACAAGAAAAATATTGTCATAATAAGGCTTGGACACGATCAGCATCATAGCACCTCCGCATCCATATAAAGGCAAAAATGGTCCTCTCATAAAGCCCCTGTTGACAAATCTCTTTTCCAAAAAAGATACATACGCGGATTCCCAACACCAGCCGCAGAAACTATAAAAGAAAAATAGAAACAACCACTGAATAATATTATAATTAAACACCATTACCCCCACAAACATATGGCTTTTTAATCGAGCAGAAGACATCTGGTCTTCCTGCTCGTCTGCTAGCTGCTGGTCAGCATAGCTGACATAATTCACTTTAGCAGCTCTGCAAATAGCAAATAATCTGGCATTCTGCAAAAAGCAAAATGCCAGATGTAGATTACTTCTGATAATATTAGCTATTACTGCTCAGGATTAGAAAAATCGATTACAGTATTAGCAGGCTCAGTTGTCTTCTCGACAGAAATAGCCTTAAGTACAGGGCCCTCTCCCTGATACTCAGCTACATACTCTTTGACAACCTTGGCTGTGACAAGAACCCATTCCTTCTCATTAAGAGACTTGGTATCCTCATATTCACAGGCAAAGCCCAAAAACTGCATATCCTGAGCGCAACAAGTCATGGCCATTCTGCCAGGAACAAATCTGTTCTCAGGGAACTCTTCTGGCTTAAGAACCATTCCTTTAAATCTAACAGTCTTGCCTTCGTATCTATCAACGTGATCAAGAGCATCAAGATAGAACATTCCATATCCATAATTGTTAAGGTCAATAGGATCTGCATTAAGATCAAATGGAAGATCCTCATCAAGAGTCACATCCACTTCTCCATTCTTGTCCTCAAAGATGATGTCAGCCTTCTGATTGATAGCCTTAACATTTCTCTTATAAGATGCAAGATCCTCAAGACCATCACATCTGTTAAAGAGAATAAGATCAGAATTACGGATCTGCTCAGCAAGAAGTGACTTCATATTGTTGAAATACAGCTCAAAGCTTGATCCGTCAATCACTGTGATCTGCTGCTCAAGATTCCACATAACAGGAAGTCTCATGTTCTTGAAATTCCACATACCATTGTACTCAACAAGAATACGCTCTGGGTTGTGCTTGGCATCAAGGGCAACAAGTGCATCAGGATTAAAATTCTCTTCCTCTTCAATGCGCTCTACTACTGTATTAGTAGCCTTAAGGAGCTTCTCCTCATAGTCATTCTCACCATCTTCACAGACTATCAAAAGAGTCTTACCCTTAGTCCTAAAGTATGGCTGAGCTATTGTATAGCGGAAGAAATCTGTCTTTCCGCTGTCTAAAAATCCATTGATAATATATACTGGTTTCAATTTGGCTCTCCTAATCATAATCTTCTAAACAACTTCTCGAGATTATCTTCCTTGAGCTGTGAACCGATAACGCAGAATTTACCTGTTACATCAGCTGCACCGTCTCTAACATCTGCTTCTCCAGGAACATAGTCGAATTCAATCCACTGTCCATCTGCTGTAGGAACAACGCCCTTAGTACGAAGAACGATACCAAATCTCTCTTCATCCTCGAGCTGACCAAGCATCTTCTCAATCTCATCCTTGGTGTATTTAAGAGGTGTTTCCATTCCCCAGCTTGTAAATACATCATGAGCTGCGTGATCATGGTCGTCATGATCATGGTGGTGATGATGCTCATGCTCATGCTCGTGCTCGTCCTCGTCATGATCGTGGTGATGATGATGCTCATGCTCGTGCTCATCCTCGTCGTGATCGTGGTGATGATGGTGCTCATGCTCGTGCTCATCCTCGTCATGATCATGGTGATGATGATGATCATGTTCGTGCTCATCCTCGTCATGATCGTGGTGATGATGATGCTCATGCTCGTGCTCATCCTCGTCATGATCATGGTGGTGATGGTGGCAGCTGCACTCCTCATCATCGCACTCCTCACCATCTTCGTGATGATGCGCCTTATAAACTACTGAACCATCCTCGTTGACAACCTTGTGACTGCCATGCTCGTGATGATGATGGTGGTGATGCTCTTCTTCCTCCATAACCTGTCTGAGAAGTTCTGCCTCAAGGTCGTTGTTACCCTCGAAGGTATCAAGGATCTCTTTACCTGTAATCTGATCAAGAGGAGTAGTAATGATAGTAGCCTTGTCATTGTGCTGACGGATAAGCTCTACTGCATCCTCGATTTTCTTCTGGTCAGCCTTGTCTGTTCTTGTAAGAATGATTGTTCCTGCATTCTCAATCTGGTTGATGAAGAACTCACCGAAGTTCTTGATATAAACCTTGGCCTTAGAAACGTCTACAACAGTAACAGCACTGTTAAGCTCCATATCTGAGCTGCCCTCTGCAATATTCTGAATAGCTCTCATAACATCAGAAAGTTTGCCTACTCCTGAAGGCTCGATAAGGATTCTCTCTGGTGCATACTGCTCCATTACCTGCTTAAGTGATGTCTCAAAATCTCCAACAAGTGAACAGCAGATACATCCTGAATTCATCTCTGTGATCTCAATTCCAGCTTCCTTGAGGAAACCGCCATCGATACCGATCTCGCCAAACTCGTTCTCGATAAGAACAACCTTAGTGCCATTTAATGCTTCCTTTAAAAGCTTCTTGATGAGAGTTGTCTTACCAGCTCCCAAAAAGCCTGAAATAATATCTATTTTTGTCATTTTATCGCTCCATTCTGCACAATATCTGTGCTATAAACACTACAACAAAGTACATTGTAAGCACAGGCAGAAAGAATGTCAAGAAGGCACTAAATACGGGCTTTTGTATGTTAAACACGGTTAACACATTACTGAGCTATATTGTCCTGCAGAGTATTATCAGCGTTCGTATTACCTTCAGTACTAGTATTGGAATTCTGTTTCTTTTGTTCTTCATTCTCTGAATTCTCAGCAAAAGAGCTACCTCCTACATCACTTTCATTCATATTCCCTGATTCTATATTTGTAGATTCTGTATTATCTGCATCTGTATCACCTGCGGTTTTGTCGCCTTGAGCTTTATCGCCTGCATCTTTGCCGTCTGCATTTCCCTCCACTGAGGCTAAATTCCCTGCCTGATCAGAATTCTCTTTTCCCTCAGGCTCAGCTACGCTTACATTTTCAGACCCAGATAATTCTTTTTCCAATGTAATATCTTTTTCCCCTGCACTCATGTCCACATCTGTAAGAAGCATAAACGCATCCAAAGCCTTGCCAGCTCCAGGTGCCTGTACAGCCATGTGAGACTGTTCCAAGTCAGGAAGAGACTTAAGATTCTTGTTCATACTATAATCAATGTGCGCCGCAAGTATTTGTCCGTGGAGATAGCCGCAGGAGCAGCTGTAGCCTTCAAGAGTACTACCATTCTTGCCACATACAAGAACCTGATTTACATGTTCCTTGATTCCGGTTCCGCCTCTTCTGCGAGCCTGATCATAAGTGCTTGCATACTCCAGATGCTCACCATCTGTACTTTCAAAGGAAGAATGACAGTTTCTGCATTCATATCTAAAAATAGCATGGCCGTTCTCATCTCTTGCCCAATGTTGTACATATGTTTCCTGTTTGGTGTAGTAGCTGTAGCTGATGCTTGTTCTGTAACAGCTGGAATCATGGACATGATAGTAGGGCTTATTATAGCAGCCGCCCATTCTATCAATAGAGACGTGATGTTCATTGCACTCAGTGCCCTTTCCATCCGTATGAAAGTGCTTGTCATAGACAACTGTTCCTGTCATCTCCTGAACAGTGATCGTAGTAGGAATGTCCATGATAGCCTTGCTGATCTCCTGAAATGTGGCATCCTCAGCGATTACGATACCCTTAGTGAGCAATGTGGATGCCAATAGCTTTTTGCCATCACTCACAGATTGAAAAACCTGGTCAAGCCTTCCGTTAATGCCGCCTGCCACGTTTCCAACATATTCCTTTAAATCTGCCACGCCGTTATTCAGGCTTTCAAAGTTATTATTAACAGTTGTATTCTTTTCCTCCATGCTCTTATCCATGGCCTCAAGTTCCTTTAAAAGAGCTTTATGGTTCTCAGTTGAACTATCGCCAAGCTTTTTATCGCCATCAGTCATATCCTTTTGAAGTTTCTCAATAAGTTCTTTGTTCTGCTTTTTGGCTTCCTCATACTGCGTCTGAACCTTGGCAAGATCCTGATTGATCTGAGCAAAGTCCTTTTCAAGCTGCTGCTTATTGGTTGTATCATTCTTTTCCAAAGCCTTATTCAGCTCTTCAATCTTACTTGTTGTACTCTCAATTGTTGTGTGAACTTCCTTGAGAGAACCGCCGAGTGTGGTAACCTTCTCGCTTATTGTATTGGTTGTCTTACCTGTAGCATCAATGGTTTCCTTGGAACTTGTATAGCCTGAATTTTGTGTGATGGTATTAAGGCTCTTTTGATTATTGGTAACCACCTTATCAAGCTCAGTCAGATATTTGTTTATCTCATTGAGCTTTTCTGTTGTTTCCTTGCTTGATTGCCTTCCGCTTTCTGCAATTTCCTCTGTCGCAGTTGTCGCAACTATCGGAGTACTGATATAGATAAGTCCTCCGCTTAGAAACAGCGCAATGATGACCGCTACAGCCACCACCTTGGTGTCATGTCTTTTGAGCTTCTTTAGAAGCACCTTGATCGAGTTACTTGACTCTTTTCTCCTAAACAATTTGAATTTCATTTTACACATTCTCCCTTTCTTCATGCGCAGCATCAGCTGCAAAAGAGAAAAAGAGTCCTCTTATAGCAAGCTCTCTGCGCGCGTACTATAAAATTGTTGTGTGGAAAATCATCGAGAGAATTCTCGTGATTTAGTGTCAGCTGAATGCCGACGAAAAATCATTATACAGAAATAAAAAGAAAACACAAGAGAATATTTTCTATTCCCTTGTGAACATTTTGTGAAGAGCTGTATTTATGTGTCAATTCGGGCAATTAGAGTAAATAAGTGCACTTATTCAAATCTGATCCAGCTTGCCAAGTCTTGCAGTTACAAGGCCGCCGATAATTCCTATAACCACGCCGCTAAATATACCAGAAATCCACAAAACCGGCAGATACCAGGCAATAGCCTTGGTTCCAAGAAGGACCATTGCAGTTAAGATCTGGCCTACGTTATGGGTGATACCGCCAGCAGCGCTGACTCCAATTATCTTCATCCTGCCGCTTTTCTTAAGAAGGATCATTACTATAGTACTCAGCATTCCGCCCACAAATGAAAAGGCAAAGCTCATGGCGCTTCCAAAGAGGATTGCTACGATGATGATCCTGATCACATTTATAAGCATTGCGCTTTTAACATCAAGTATATAAAGAGTAGTGAGAACAACTATATTGGTAAGGCCAAGTTTCATGCCAGGTATCGCCACAAAAGCCGGGATCTGAGATTCCACGTAGCTTAAGATAAGCGCAAGAGCAATCAATATTCCAATTGTCGTAATCTTCTTTGTTCTCATTTATCTCCAGCCTCATAAGTTCCCCTGCAAGGTATTATCAGGCATTAACCCTTTCTTTTCATATATTATTCCGGTACCTTTTGTTCTATCACCATCAGCCTACCACGTCATACTCGGGTGCCTTACCTCCTGCGTCCCTGATTTCCACCACAACGCGGTTTGGAAGGCAGATGATTGACTGGCCATTTTTAGATATCTTACCCATTCCCATACAGAGATGATCCGGACAACTTGCATCTGACATGTAAGCAACGCCATCTTTTATTATAAGAGTGTTGTGTCCACCCTCATACCCATCTATTTCATATGTAATATCTTTATCCAGAGGAAAGCTTGCAATCTCTTTGCCATCAACGCTCACAACAACCTGACTGCCTTCATGCCTTGTAAGTAGTAGTGCCAGAGCAATTACGGCTCCGCACAAAACAAGTACGACGATCATGATAATATCATTTTTCCCAACAAGTTTTTCTTTCAAAAGATATGCCTCCATCAATGGTCACTTCATAGAATTATACACTAATCTTTCTCTTTTCAACAAGAAAAGCTTCCACCACCAATTAAGTCAGGCAGCGGAAGCTCTTTTTACATTTTATATTTATTATGAGATAGCTTTAATAGCTTTCTTTGGACATTTCTCTACGCAGGTACCGCACTTAGTACACTTGTCCTGATCAATGCTAGCCACATTGTTTTCAACAGTAATTGCGCCAGATGGGCAGTTCTTTTCACAGATATGACAAGCGATACAGCCAACTGAGCAATATCCGTTGACAACCTTGCCCATATCCTGAGACTTGCAGGCAACAGCTTCGCCAGCATCATAAGGAATAAGGTCGATAAGGTGTCTTGGGCAGATATCTATGCACTTGCCGCAGGCCTTACAGGAATCCTTATCAACAACTGCAATTCCATTAACCACATGGATTGCATCAAACTGGCAAACAGATACGCAGCTTCCTCCGCCAAGGCATCCATAGGAGCATGTCTTAGAGCCGCCGCCAGGAGCCTGCATCTGGAGTCTACAATCTGCAGTTCCGCTGTATTCATACTGCTGCTTGGCTTTTTCACAGTCACCGCCGCAATGTACGAAAGCTACCATCCTTTTGGATTCAATAGCTGCCATTCCCATGATCTCGGAAATCTGGGCTGCTACAGGAGCACCACCAACAGGACACTGATTGACAGCAGCTTCTCCCTTAGCTATAGCTGCCGCACAGCCAGAACAGCCAGGAAATCCACAACCGCCACAGTTGTTACCAGGAAGAGCCTCTAAAATAGCGGCTTCCTTTTCATCTACATCTACATGCAACTTCATGTCAGCTATGCCAAGGATTATACCTATTACAATTCCGACACCAGCCACAACGCAGGTTGCAATTAGTATTCCACTAATCATGTCTAATCTCCTTGTTAATATATTCCGCGATATACGTATTGCTCCGTACTTCGTACTCTCGCAATACTACATACATTCGTAAATCGATATACTCATTTCATTCGTATATCTTTTTTACTCATGTACGTTCGGTCCTCGAGGTTACATTCATATATCTGCAAGCAGACATAAATGTAACTTCTCGTCCCTATATCGCTCATTTCAACGCGCTAAATCCAGTAAACGCAATAGCCATAAGACCTGATGTCAAAAGAACCAGTGGCATTCCCTTAAATGGAGCAGGAATATCGTTGTACTCCATCTTTTCACGAAGTCCAGCCAGGATAACAATGGCAATTGTGAAACCAACAGCTGTAGCGAATCCGGTTACTACACTCTGAAGGATTGTATAACCATCATTTACATTGTTGATAGCTACACCAAGAACTGCACAGTTTGTTGTGATAAGAGGAAGGTAAACTCCCAGTGCCTGATAAAGAGATACGATGTATTTTTTCAGGATCATCTCAACGAACTGAACCAGCATGGCAATTACAAGGATAAATACGATAGTCCTAAGATAGGACAGATCCAGTGGATCAAGAATAAACTTATAAATAATACTACAAACAAGTGAAGCCAGTGTTATAACGAAGATACATGCGCCGCCCATTCCAAGTGCTGTATCTGTTTTCTTGGAAACCCCAAGGAAAGGACAAAGTCCAAGGAACTGACTTAGTACTACGTTATTAACAAGTGAAGCTGTAATCATAAGCCCTACAAGACTAAGAATTGTTTCCATGATCATTCAGCCTCCTTTCCAGCTTTTTTAGCGATGACTTTTTCTGCAACAGCCGCTTCTTCTGAGCCGCAGCATCCCTGGCCTATCTTGGTCTCTTTACCCTTCTTGGCAGCATTTATCTTGATCTTGTTCATGATGGCAATAAGGAATGCCAGAACAAAGAAAGCACCTGCCTGCTGGATAAAGATACTAATTGGCTGATAACCTGAAAGGAATGCGCCTACAGGACCTGGAACTACTGTTCCATCGCCAAGTATCTGCACATCAAAAGCTGTACCGCCACCAATAAATTCTCTTATAAGTCCGATAACAGTAATCGCGCAAGTAAATCCGATTCCCATTCCTATTCCATCAAAGAATGAAGGAACAATACCGTGCTTGCTGGCATAAGCTTCCGCTCTGCCAAAGATGATACAGTTAACAACGATAAGTGGGATATAAACTCCCAGTGCCTTGTTGAGGGAAGGAACATAGGCCTTCATGAGAAGTTCAACAAGTGTAACGAATGAAGCAATTACAACAATAAAAGACGGAATTCTTACTGTTGAAGGAATCGTCTTACGAAGTGCTGCAATAACTGCATTACTAAGTGCAAGAACAAATGTGGTAGCAAGTCCCATTCCAAGGCCGTTTATGGCAGAGGAAGTAACCGCAAGGGTTGGACACATACCAATCATTAAAACTAGAGTAGGGTTTTCAGCAATGAGGCCGTTGAAAAATCTTTCAGAGGGTGAATCCTGCCTAAAGCCCAAAGCGCCTTTTTTTGATTCTGTGCTCATCACTGTCCTCCTTTCAACGCATCATTAAAATAATCTACAGCAGCATTGACGCCGTTGGTTACGGCTCTTGATGTGATGGTAGCTCCTGAAATAGCCTCAATCTGTGTGTTTGAGTCAGTAAGCTGGCCATTTTTAACTACTGTAAACTGTGTTGCAGCTTTGTCCACAAACTGTGGAGTCAAAACCTTATCTGCATTCATTCCAAGTCCAGGAGTCTCAGCGATTGAAATAATGGATATTCCATTTACATTGCCGTCGTTTGTAATACCAACAGTGTACTCGATCATATCGCCGTAGCCCTTTGACTGAACCTGTATAACATAGCCAAGAGCAGCTCCGCTTCCATCAACAGCCTCTTTTACGCTCTCAATGGTCACTCCGCCGTGTTTAGTCTCAGCATCAAGAAGTGCAGCCTCGTTGATCTCTTTGTCATTAAAGGTAGAAGCCGCAGCAAAAACTGACTGATTAGCCTTGTCCTGAGCCAGCTTGTCCTGATAAGCTATAGGCTCTTTTGTCACCTGATATACAAGTCCTAAAAGGACACCAGCTACCAGAGTGATTGCAAAAAGAATAAGGGCGTTTTTAATCATGCTTTTTGTATCATTCATGCTCTTTTCGCCTCCTTTTTTGCAGATTTCTTGATACCGAAGGCTCTAGGAATGGTAAATTTCTCAATAAGAGGAACCAGAAGGTTTGTGATTATGATCGCATAGGAAACACCTTCTGCATTGGCTCCGAAAATTCGGAAAATACCAGTTAAAATACCAAGTATCAAGCCATAGATAAATCTTCCCTTTGGAGTTATAGGGCATGTAACATAGTCAGTTGCCATAAAGAAGGCACCAAGCATAAGTCCGCCGCCAGCAAGATGTGCGGAAATGTAAGACCAGTTAAATCCATAGCCTCCAAAAAGAGCTACAAACAGCGCAAATGTAATGATATAGGTAAATGGGATCACGTAATCAATGATTCCAACTGCAAACAGGATCATAGCACCTATAGCTATGCACAGCATTGATGTCTCACCAATGGTACCACCTGTCCTACCAATGATCATGTCCATTACGTTTACTTCTACACCGTTTTTAAGATTTGCAAGAGGTGTAGCACCTGTATAAGTATCTGTAATGAAATTAGTCATAATAGCCGGGAAGGAAATAACAAGGAAACACCTTCCGCCAAGAGCCGGGTTCATAAAGTTCTGTCCAAGACCGCCAAAGAGCTGCTTGACCAGGATAATAGCAAATATACCGCCCAAAACCGGGATCCACCACGGTACTGTAGATGGAAGGTTAAGGCCCAGTAAAAGACCTGTTACAACCGCAGACAAATCGCCGATAGTAACTGGTTTGTGCAATGCCTTCTCATAGATAAACTCTGAAAGCACACAGGTAGCCACTGATAATAACAAAATAATTAGTGCATCCACGCCAAAGTTGTAGATACCAAAGCCAGCTGCAGGGAGCAGGGCAATAACCACCCACATCATGATATTAGATGTTGTAGTCTTGGATCTTACATGTGGATTGGATGACACTTTTCTAAGTTCACTCATTTAAGCTAATCCTCCCCTCACTTTTTCCTCTTGCCAAGCTGAATCTTTCTCATACCCTTGATCAGCTGTGTAAGCTGACGTCTTGCAGGACAGATATAGCTACAGCATCCGCACTCACAACATTCCATTCCGTACATATCGAGGAATGCCTGTTCATTATTATGTTCTACAGCATCTGCAAGATTCTTGGGAACAAGCCTTTCAGGGCAGACCTCTACGCAACGTGCACAGTTGATGCAGGCTGAAGGCTCCATCTCTGAAACAGCATCCTTGGAAAATGCAGTAATTGCTGATGCAGTCTTGGTAGTTGGAACATCGAGATCAAAAATCGCAAAGCCCATCATAGGACCGCCTGATATGATCTTGGCAGGCTCAGTAACAAAACCGCCAGCATCCTCAATAAGTTCCTGGTAGTTAGTACCAATCCTGACTTTATAGTTTCTAGGATCTGCAATGCAGTCGCCGGTGATAGTTACGATTCTCTCCATGAGAGGTCGTCCCTCTTTTACCGCTCTTGCAACTGCGCAGAGTGTATCAACGTTATCAACGATACAACCAGCATCTGCAGGAAGCATTGAAGAATTGATTTCTCTTCCTGTGCAGGCATAGATAAGCATTCTCTCAGCACCTTCAGGATACTTGGTCTTGACAGCCTTGACACTTATCTTGTCCTCATCCTTAGTCAGTTCTTTGTACTTGGCAATACAATCAGGCTTGTTATCCTCAATAGCAAGTATTCCTCTTGCATTAGGAAAAATGCTGACTGCAATCTTAAGACCTTCAAGAAGAAGCTCTGGCTCTTCTACCATACGTCTATAGTCAGAGGTCAGATATGGCTCACACTCAGAGCAATTCGCAATAACATAATCAATCTTGTCAGGCTCTTTAGGCGCAAACTTAACAGCAGTCGGGAAGCCTGCTCCACCCATACCAACAACTCCTGCTTCGCGGACAGCCGCAATCTTGTCTTCCGGAGTCATCTCCTCATAAGGTTTGAGAGGCTTAAACTCAACTTCTTCATATTTGCCGTCATTCTCGACGATGATACTGTCGCACATAGCGCCAGTAGTAAGGCGACGTTTTTCTATTGCCTTAACAGTTCCAGATACCGTTGAGAAAATATTAGCAGAAACAAATCCACCAGCCTCCGCTATTTTCTGACCGGTAAGAACGTGATCACCAACTGCTACAATCGCTTTAGCCGGTGCTCCGATGTGCTGAGACAAAGGATAAACTAAATCCCCTTTTGGTAGCACTGATTTTATGGGCTTATCCTTAGACAATTCCTTGCCTTCATATGGATGGATACCGCCCGCGAACGTACCTCTAGCCATTTCCTACCCTTCTTTCAATTTATTATTTGAAAACTTATCTCAAAAGACCTTTTGAGAAACTGTTCCCCAACACTATAAGTATAGCTATTTTTATGCAAAAATTCTACATTTTAGCGTATATTTGTAAATAAATATATACAAAAATGTAGATTTTTTCAGAATATTATTTGATATAATAAATCTATTCAATGCAATATTGGGTGAAAGAGTATTGGGGAGGGTTATAAAACTACATGATAAGGACCAGCGAAGAATTTTCACTTCCAGAAAATGATATAGCAAACTCATTGGATAAGCTCTTTGGCTGCAATCTTTCTGAGATTCTTTTTTTCGACATAGAGACATGCGGCTTATCTCCCAAGACAGCGGAGGTCTATCTTATCGGAGTTTCCTACTATCAGGGCCACACCTGGCATATAGCCCAGTTCATGGCCGAGAACAAAGATCACGAAAAAGAAATCCTTGAAAGTTTTTCTGATCTTATTAAGGATTTTAAGTATCTTATACACTTTAACGGTAATCGTTTTGATATTCCCTTTATTCAGGCAAGATGTACTCTCCATGGCCTTCATGATCCCTTTAAAGGCATAGAATCTTTTGACCTGTATAAAAAGATATCTCCATTTAAGCTCCAATTAGGGCTTCCTGACTGTAAACAAAAAACCATAGAGCTCTACCTTGGGATTGACAGAGAGGACAAATATGACGGAGGCAAGCTGATCCCGGTGTACAAGGACTTTACCGAGAGCAAGGCCCCCGAGAAGCTTAAGCTTCTATTGCTTCATAATTTTGAGGATGTTAAGGGAATGTTTGGGCTTTTGCCGATGCTGCGGTATCTGGAGTTCTTTCACCTGTTTGAAAACATGCCTGAGGTTTCTATCAGAACCGATGCGGAAATAGATGACAATGCCTATGACTATGAGCTTCCAGTCAGGGCCAAGAAGGTTCAGGCCAATTACTACAAGGATCTGGACGGTTCCAGCAAGCAGGAAGTCTTTATGAAGCTGGCACTTCCTTTTGAGCTTCCTTCATCTCTTTCAGGAAATCTTGACGGATGCTTTTTTAAGATTGTGGGAAAAGAAGCTACTCTTCGGGTTCCTCTCTACGAAACCGAGCTTAAGTACTACTATTCAAATTACAGGGATTACTATTATCTGCCAAAAGAAGATATGGCGATACACAAGTCTATTGCTGAATTTGTAGATAAGTCTTTCCGCGAAAAAGCAACTCCCGAGAACTGCTATACCAAAAAGGAAGGCCAGTATCTGCTGGAGTGGGATCTTGTTTTTGCTCCATTTTTCAAGGAAGACTATAAAGACAATCGCTTTTTCTTTGACCTTAATGACAATATGAAAAAGAGCCGGTTTGCCATGAGTTTGTATGCATCTCACGTAATAGCCCATATACTAGGAGAGTCCTGACCTTTTGGTCAGGACTCTTTTTCATTATAATGCATATTTCGAATCAATACTCATCAAGGAAATGATGCTTAACTCCATCTTTTTTGTAAGCAATAACTGTATTGAGGCTTACGTTCTCAACGCTCTTAAAGATATTAGCTTCTACAAAAGGATTATCCTTCTTCATAGCTGCTATAAGGTGCTTGGTCTCAAGACGCTTGGATGCTGTAGTTCCATCAGTATGACAGGTTGAGCAGGTCTCTGTAAAGTGACATGCACACTGAAGGAAATGCAGTTCGTTATAGTCTCTCCAGGCGCATATATCAGCTTCCCTTATAAAGTACATAGGTCTGATAAGTTCCATGCCCTCAAAGTTAGTGCTGTGAAGCTTGGGCATCATAGTCTGAACCTGGCCGCCATAGAGCATTCCCATAAGGAT
>JAEEGL014388385.1_pt1 | contig 13577 bp, 9 predicted proteins | sample 9134231 | NCBI WGS metagenome assembly JAEEGL01 (sample SAMN16246548, study PRJNA631951) | gut metagenome | biome: gut microbiome; feature: rumen; material: fiber-attached | host: Bos | place: Iran: Karaj | collected 2018-10
GGCGATGTAGCTGAAAATAAGAATCCTGACACAGCAGACAGCGCTGAAGCGGTTTCCGGAACCTCCGAAACCGTAAGTGAGATCTCCGAAAATGATAATAAGGACGTCGGCAGCGGTGCTCCGGGTCCTGTCTCCTTGCACGGCGCCGGCCGAAGGCCCAAATGGCTCATCCCTGTTGTCCTCGCCTGCGCCGCATTTATCCTGATAACCCTTCGGGTCTACGGCTATTATCATGAGCCTCAGACAAAGGTTATCAGGGCTGTCAGGAAAACCGCCGCGGAAAACGATCTCGTAACTGCTCTGAACCCGTATGATCTCATAAGCGGCGGGAGCTACAGGGCAAATCTCACCTTCTCCGCATCAAGCACCGGGGTGTCCTTCGGCGCGGATTATTCCCAGAATGCGAAGCTCAGGCAGCAGTCTTTTACAGGCACCGCAAATATCGCCCTTGCCAGGGTGGAGGTGGAAGAGTATTACGACAGCGACGGAGTGCTCCTGGCAATGCCCGGAGTGGTTGGCAATACTTACAGGTATGACTACGAAAACGGAAGTCTCGGGGACGCCGCAAAGGTGTTCAGACTTGAGGGAGACCGGGAAAGGGCTGTGTCCGATCTCCTTACCGTTATCTCCGGGACAAAATGGTCCTCCGGAGGGAAAATAGGGAAATGGTTCAGGAGACTGGATCTTGTGAGGAGTGAAAACAGGGAATTTGAGGTGGATGGCAGACCCAGGGACTGCGAAGCATATTCCGTCACTGTCGGGCCGGAGGATCTGCAGAGACTCAGGTACGACCTGGCGGCAGGAAACCGCGAGGATGGCAGCAGGATCGAGGAGGATCTGAAAGTCCTGGGTTTCCCGGATGTGGTCCACAGGATCGGAAAGCGTCTGGGAACGGAGGAGGTTTTCACTGAAGGAACCTATACATTCTATCTGTGGAAGGGAAAACTGGCAGCCGTGACCGCAGAGCACAGCTTGAGCAGGATGGAGATCTGTTTCAGGGGCGGAGACTTCCGCTCCCAGAACATGGTCATAGACCGTGACGGCACGGTGTATGAATTGAAGGGGACAAGGAACGGCGGGACAGACAATGCGGAACTTCTGAAGGATGAGGAGAGGATAGCCTCCTTCTCCTTTGACAGGTCCGCAGGCTCATTGAATATGGATCTGAAGGGACATGTGGTAAATCTTATCGTCTCTCGTGACAGGGAGAAGTGGAAGCTTTCAACCTCCGATCCCATCCTGGTGAAGGGCGCGCCTCTTACGGGCTCTCTTACGTTCGAGGCCGGACCCGATATCATAAGACCTTCCCAGGGCGATACTGTGGATATCTCAGGATTTGACGAGGAGGCAGTGGCCGGGATGAAGGCTGAACTCCGGCGCATGTTTGAAGAAGGCGGGGGAGAGTGAGCTCTGTTGAAAGATCACCTGTTATGTGATAGATTGAAGTCTGCGGGGGGCTCCCGCAACGGAGACAGAACAGATCGGATGAAAGGAGAAAGCCATGGCAGATATTGATAATTTTGAAAAGTTTAAGGAGTGGATAGAAGGCAGCGACAATATCGTCTTTTTCGGCGGCGCCGGAGTATCTACCGAAAGCGGCGTGCCCGATTTCAGATCTGTCGACGGTCTCTACCATCAGCATTTTAAATATCCTCCGGAGACCATGCTTTCCCATTCGTTTTATGTGAGCCACAAAAAGGATTTTTACGAGTTTTATCGCGAAAAGCTTCTTGCGCCCAATAACGGTCCCAATGCGGCCCATAAGAAGCTCGCCGAATGGGAACGGAAGGGGAAGCTTAAGGCAGTCATCACCCAGAATATCGACGGTCTGCATCAGGCGGCAGGCTCCAAAAAGGTGCTCGAGCTGCACGGCTCCGTCCTCAGAAATTATTGTGAAAAGTGCCATGAATTCTATGATCTTGAATATGTATCCGATATGGCTAACGCCGATAAGGACGGCATTCCGGTATGCCAGAAATGCGGCGGTTTCATAAAGCCCGATGTGGTCCTCTATGAGGAGGGACTCGACCTCAATACGATGGAGGAGGCTGTAGCAGCCATAAGGAATGCCGATGTGCTCATAATAGGAGGCACATCTCTGGTGGTATATCCGGCTGCAGGACTCATCGACCACTACAGGGGAAAGAAACTGGTACTGGTGAACCGTGATCCCACCGCCAAAGACGGAGTGGCCGATCTCATAGTCAGAGGCTCCATAGGCGAGATCTTTTCCAAACTGCCATGACAGGGAGGGTTGAAAAAGGGCTGATCAGTTTTGTGATCCCCTGTTATCGCAGTGAACGCACCATCTCTCTGGTCATAGATGAGATAAGGGAGACCGTTTCGCAAAGGCCCGGGTACTCCTATGAGATCATCTGTGTGAACGACTGCTCTCCGGACAATGTTTGGGGCGTTCTTCTGGAACTGGCTTCGGCGGATAAGCGGATAAAGCTGGTGAATTTCGCGAGAAACAGAGGGAAGCACTCTGCCATTCTTGCGGGGCACAGTTTTGTATCCGGCGAGTACGCGGTTGATATAGACGACGACTGTCAGAGCCCGGTGGACCAGCTGTGGCTCCTTCTCGATCCGGTTATCGAGGATAAGTGCGATGTCGCAACGGCAAATTATTACGTAAAAAAAGAGTCCGCGTTCAAGCGCTTCGGAAGCTGGCTCAACAAGCACACCACGGCTGTCATGCTGGAAAAGCCCGCGGATCTTCATCTGGACAATTTCGTTGTGATGAAGAGATTTGTGAGTGACGCCATTCTCCGCTACAGGAATCCCTATCCCTTCTTTGAGGGGCTTATCTTTTCGTCCACCAGAAGGGTTCAGGTGGTGATGATGGAACAGAGGGCTAGGGGAGATGACAACAGCACCGGATATACCTTCAGAAAATCCGTTTCGCTGTGGCTGAACGGCCTCACGGCGTTTTCCGTAAAGCCTCTCCGCATAGCCTCCATGGCCGGCTTTATATTTGCTATGATCGGGTTTGTCTGGATGATCGTCATCCTCCTCAAGAAATTCGTTTTCCACACCATAGGAGTCATGGGATACACCTCCGTAATGGCCATCACCCTTTTCTCCTCGGGAGTGATGATGCTTATGTTGGGGATGTTGGGAGAGTACATCGGAAGGATATACATTTCCCTGAATAATATGGCGCAGTATCTGATCACCGAGACCGTGAACATTGATGAATCTGACGGAGGACAAAAATGAGCGACAGAAACCTTACCCTGCTGACAGACCTTTACGAACTCACAATGATGCAGGGGTACTTTCACAATGAGAATGTAAACAATACCGTTGTGTTCGACATGTTCTACCGAAACAACCCCTGTGGAGGCGGTTACGCCGTCATGTGCGGAGTGGAACAGCTCATCGAATACATTGAAGGCCTCTCTTTCGGGGAGGAGGAGATCAACTATCTCAGAACTTTGGGGATATTTGACGAGGAGTTCCTGAAATATCTTTCCGAGTTCAGGTTTACCGGAGATATCTACGCCATTCCGGAGGGTACGGTAGTGTTCCCGAGGGAGCCGCTGGTGAAGGTGGTGGCGCCGGTCATGCAGGCCCAGCTTGTGGAGACAGCCATTCTAAACATAATAAACCACCAGAGCCTCATAGCCACCAAGGCGGCCCGGGTGTGCTACTCCGCAAGGGGAGACGGGGTCATGGAGTTCGGACTCAGGCGTGCACAGGGGCCCGATGCGGGGACCTTTGGTGCCAGGGCTGCCGTGATCGGCGGGTGCATCGGCACTTCAAACGTGCTCTGCGGCCAGCTTTTCGGCGTTCCCGTAAAGGGGACCAACGCCCACAGCTGGATCATGAGCTTTGACGACGAACTCAGCGCGTTCAGGGCTTACGCCGAAATCTATCCCGATGCCTGTCTTCTTGTGGCGGATACCTATGACACTCTGAGATCCGGAGTGCCCAACGCGATCCGTGTATTCAACGAGCTCAAGGAAAAGGGCATACACCCGAAGAACTACGGTATCAGGCTGGATTCCGGAGACCTGGCCTATCTCTCAAAGAAAGCCAGAAAGATGCTGGATGAAGCCGGATTTACTGACGCCGTGATCTCGGCCTCAAATGATCTGGACGAGTACCTCATTGATTCCCTTAAGGAACAGGGGGCTGCCATCACTTCCTGGGGCGTGGGCACAAGCCTCATAACCGCAAGGGATAATCCTGCTTTCGGCGGGGTCTACAAGCTTGCTGCCGTTCAGAACAGTGACGGCGTGTTCGAGCCCAAGATCAAATTGTCCGAGAATTCGGAAAAGGTCACAAACCCCGGCAATAAAAAGATCGTCCGCATATATGACAGGGAGCAGAGGAAGATCAAGGCCGATCTGATCTGCCTTGAGGAAGAGAACTTTTCTGCCGATGAGGATATGGTGATCTTCGACCCCTATGAGCCCTGGAAGAAGACGAGGCTTTTGGCCGGGAGCTATGAACTCAGAGAGCTTCTGGTACAGATATTCAAGGGCGGGAAGAGATGCTACGAATCTCCCGCGACCATGGACATTAGGGATTACTGCGCGGAAGAGCTGGACACCCTTTGGGAGGAGACGAGGCGTCTCGTAAATCCTCACGAGATGTACGTGGATCTATCAAAGAAACTCTACGACACAAAGCGGGCCCTGCTGGAAGAAATGTCCGCGGTATGATCCGCCGGACTGAAATCTGCGGCACTGCCGGTCAGGAAGGATAAACGCATCAACCGGGCAGGGGGAGAACCCCTGCCCGGCTGACGTATGCCTGTTTTTCCGGAACGACTGCTTCAGCCCGCGCTTATGCAGAATGCGGGACGCATACCCAGCCCTGTGTTGTCTGAAAGCTTATAGTCCCAGAGCCCGTCGTGAGTTCTGTACCAGATGAACTCGCCTCTCAGGTATACGCCTGTCCTGACTACCCAGCCGGTTCTCTCGTCTCCTGCGCCGGAAGACGGATCCCAGGTGCTCCTGAGCCCCTGTCCCGCCGTGGGGCTGTATTTGATGATCTCTATGGAGGAAGGCACGAATATCTTTCGCTTGTATACCCCCGAATAGTTTCCTTCGGTGTCGGGAGCGCCGTCATAGCAACCCGAGTCGTCCTGCCCGTATTTCCCTTTGTCTATGGTGGTGGTGGGCATGGAATCGGCGGGATTGTCCCTCATGGACGACTTGTACATGGCTATGGGACTCTCCGCTATGGCGTCGATGAGCCTCGGGGACATGGAATTCAGGAATTCATTATTCAGGTACCTGTCTCCGTCACTCCCTTCGTAGTAAGCCACGAAAGTGCCGTTGCAATTGAAGGTGCGTACCGTCCCCGGTATCACCGGCCCGTTGTCGTCAGCGCACGCAAGGAAATACCAGCCGGCTCCGGTGCCTCCGGATACGACGGTGTTTTTCAGACTGGTCTTTTCTGCGTTATGATCTCCCGCCAGACACAGGCATCCCGAGTAATTCCATTTATCCGATTCGGCGCCCCTCAGTTTGTATTTGAAGAAGTATTTACCCACGGCAAAAGGAACCTTGACCGACATCAGCGTCACATCCCTGTCTGATGCAGGCATTGAAAGGGTGTAGCCTCTTTCCAGGGTTTCGTCGTTTTTCCCGTCAATGGCTTCCAGCACATACTCATATGAATTGCCCACGTTCAGGTTTGATACTATGGTGACAGATGCTCCGTAGGGGACATTTTCCGCCTTGAATACCCGCTTGAGGTCTCCGGGCTCTATCTGTTCTGTCAGAGTCTCGTCATAGATGCCTTCAGGCCAGGATATGTCCGTGCTGGAGGCACCGCTGTCCGCGGTTACGGTCAGCTTGTATGTGTTCAGTTTCCATTTTGCGTACAGATCTGTCACGGAACCGCCTTCTGTGGTCAGATCTTTTACGGACTGTCTGTTATCAAAAGCCTTCTCTCCACCCGGTGTCAGAGACCATCCGGCAAAGGAGCATCCTGTCCGGGTAAAGGTGCTTTCGGGCAGAGCCTGATATGATCCAATGGTGAAGAGCTGATCGGGCATGGAACCCTGTCCTTTGTTTGGATGGAACTTGACGGTATAGGTCCTGGCTTTCCACAGGGCTGTGGCCGTGACGCTCCTGTGATCGCCGAACTGTCCCGGCATTGTGAAGATCCCCGAGCCGTCTGTCTTACACTCCGTACCGGAGTCATCCTTTACGGCCCAGCCTGTAAATGTCCACCCCGGCACGGCCTCGGGGATCCCCAGGCTTACGGTGGTCCCCCATTTACAGGCTGTTCCCGATGGGGTGCTTCCGTTGTAGGCCCCGTGGCCGTTCATGTCCACCGTAAGGGTACTCCAGTCGTCCCACAGGGCGTCCACCGTGGAGGAACCCTTTCCCATGGTTACGATGCTGCCTGAGGACAGCTGCGCATCCCCCGACGACACCAGCCACCCTCTGAGGGTCCGTTTTCCATCGGTGTCGTCCGTGGATCCGGCTGTCCAGGTGGTCACTTCCTCCAGGTCGCAGGTTTCTCCGTAGGCCAGGGACAGGGTCCTGGAAGCAGGCCCCATCCTTATGGTGAGAGTGTAGTTTATATCCTCCCAGGAGGGCCTGAACAGCAGAGTCCCTGCCTCTCCCGGAGATCCTTCCGAGACAGATATCTTCCACCCGTTCTGCCTGTAATCGCGTAAAAAACCGGTGCCTGTGTCCACGTTCTTTTTTTCCAGACAGAAGCCCGAACCGATATCCTCGTAATCATGGTCCGCGTAGAAGGTCCTGATCCCCCCGGGATCCTCCGTGGCGCTGCTCCCTTCCGACAACGGATATATGAAGGCGCCGCCATCGGGATCCACCGATATGTTTTTGAAATTACCCGTGACGGATCCCAGCCCAGTGGCGTAGGCGGCGTCCAGGGCAAGCCCTGTGCCCACCAGATATTCCCCGTCCATATATGCCACGGCACCCAGAGGCAGATCGTCGGCGGAGGCTCTGTATACCCGGGTGGTCCAGGGCCCGGCGCCCTCGGAGATCATGGAACTGTCGTAGATCATCCCGTTTGTGTCCGAGAACTTTCCGTGAATGTAACGTGAGCCCGAGACGGTCCTGTCCTCGTCCCTGATGGCCTGACTTCCTCTGATGGCGGCGCAGATGTCCGAGGGTGAAGTGTTCTGATCGATGGATTCCGGACTTTTGTAGGGCGCAATGCCCCCGTCTTTCTCAAGGCCGATGTTTCTTACGCCGTTGATCATGCCTTCCTTGAAGGACACGATCTCATTTGCCTGGGCTTCCACCGCCTCTCCCAGCCTCTTTATATCTTCCGAATCATATATCACGCTTCCTTTGGCGACGATCCTGCCTCTGGCGTTTGATACGCATACCTGTGTTCCGCTGTCCGCCCTCACGCTCATTGCCATGACGGCGGAGATGAGTACCGTTGCCGGTATGGTCAGCCATGGGCGGAGCGGGCCGAATTTGTCATTCTTTTTCATCTGTTCCTTCCTCCTTGTGTATCCGGGACGTTTGCCTTTTGCTGAGGGACGCCCTTTTCCGGCGGCGTACCTTTGCCCGGGGCGTTCCCGGATCCCTTCGAGATATGTGCGCGGATCCCTCCGCAGCGGTTTCACTTCATGAGTCCGTTTGAAGCGTCTATCACCTCTGCCATCCTTGTGAGATCACCGGATGAAAACGATATTCCCTGATTTCCCGCAATGCGTCCGCTGCTCTTTACGCTTTCGGAGGCCTCGCCTTCCGCGTCGGCGGGAAGGGTGATACTGCACTCCTTATAGGACCTGGCTGTCCACGAGCTTTCGGGATCCTCACCCGTATCCGGCCTGTTCCCGGATAAAGACCTGCGGAGGATGTTTGCGCTCATGGGCGTGAGGGAGTCTGCACTGAGCGTATTGACGCTTACCGTGAAAAAAGGTGAACCCGGAGCGCTCCTGGCGGGGATGGATACTGCCCTGCCAAGAGACAGGAGCAGGCCGAACAGCAGCGCAGCCGAAACGTATGCGGTGATCTTTTTCTTATTTCTGTTCATATGATTTTTCCTTTCGGTCCGTTCAATCCGGACACACCATATATATCCCGCTGTCGTCCAGAGGCCCCGATGACGAGTACTCGCTTTCCGTTACGGCGTATACGTGTGTCCCTTCTGCCAGTTCATTTCTGATCTCGGTAATATAGTTGTTGGTGGTCCGGCTGCTCTCCTCAATGGATGCCTTTAAGCCGGCAATGCTTTCGGAATTGGCTCTGATGCCTGAAGTATTCTCCTGAATGGCGGCCCTGTCCTTTGCCAGGGCATCATTAAGCCTGCTCTCCAGGGAATCGCTTATATCCGACGCGCCGGCGATCATTTCCTTTATCTCCGCATCCGCCTTCTCCCTGAGGGCGGTCTCCGTATCCATCCTCTCTGTAAGGCTTTTGGACAGGGTCCTGTAGATCCCGTAAATGTTCTCCAAATTTGTATTGTACTCTGTGGAAAGCGCATAGATCCTTGCTTCCAGGTCCGATCTCGTCTCCTCGCTCTCGGATCTGATCTTTCCGTAGAGAGTGGCCAGGGAATCCGTCAATGTGGAGGACAGTTCGATATACCGGCTTAAGGCGTTCGCAGCAGCCTCACTGTCTCCTGCATTCATTGCTGCGCCCAGCTCTTCCCTCGCTTCTTTCAGGTTTTTCTCCGCTTCGGATTCCGTCGCCCGGATCTTCGCCAGGAGTTCGGCGTTTGCGGCCGCTTCCTTTGAGGACAATCCGTCTATCAGGTTGTGTATGGACCTGAGATTGGATGAAAAGTTGCTCCGCATGGTGTTTATGGAATCCGACAGTTCTTCGGAATTGCTCCCGATGAGGGCTGCGAGCCTTCTGTCGGCGTCCTTTCTCTCTTCGGCTTCGCCTGTGAGTGAGGACTGTACCGCCGAAAGGATATCTCCCGTCTCCTTCATGCTTTCCCTGATGTCCTCCATGTCTTCCGATACCCGGGTGTTTTTGGACATGAGTTCATTCAGGGCAGCGTTTGTCAGAGCGGTGGCCGAGTTCAGTTTCTCGGACAGTTCCTTCAGGATCGCGTCATCCGCGGCTTTGCGATCGGCGATCTCCCTGTTGATCACAGACTGGACGGAGGAGTTGTTCCCGGTCATGTTCCTCACCTCCGCCCTGAGACCCGCAAGCTCGTCTTCCCTTTTCGACATGGCGTCCGAAAGAGAAGCCAGTTTTGAGGACATTTCGCTCATGGAGTTCACCGTGTTCTGGTAGGCTGAGTAGTTTGAAGCCACGGTCTTTTCCAGTTCAGCCACCTTCGAATAGACGTACTGGGAGTATTCTGTCAGCTGGTCCCCTGTGATGTAGCCTGCGGAGGAGAGTTTTTGAGCCATGTCTGCCGCTACCGTGGCGGATATCGCTTCCGTGAGGGCTCTTTTGTCCTCCTCGGTGAATTGCGCGGGTTTTCCGTCCAGCCCGTCCGCTCCGTCGTCGCCGTCTGCGCCTCTTGTGCCTTCCCTTCCGTCTCTGCCGTCTGTTCCGTCCTCCCCGTCCATTCCTTCCTCGTATTCCCTGATGGCTTCGGAAACCATTCTTTCGATGGTCTCCGTGGATACCAGGGATATGGTGTCGGTGCCGCCGTCAGATATGAGCTTCTCCGCCACAAGGGAGGAGAGGTTCCCCATGTCTTCCGTGGATATCAGTCCTTCACCGTAAGTGTCCGTCATATACTGCGCGACTATCTTTTCCACGTCTTTCGCCAGCGCTCCCGCTGCGGATTCGGGAGTAACGCTCCTCCTGCCGGCTTCCTTGGACAGGTACATGACCGCTTCGACTCCCGCCGCAAGCAGCACCATGGCTATGAGCAGGATAGCCAGAAGCTTTCCTTTTTTCTTTTTTTCTTCGTCTTCCTCCGTCAACAGTTCGCTGTCGTTCGTATAGGTCTCATCCATGCAAATACCACCTTTCGTGATTTGTAATCGTTGTGATCGCCGGCACGGAAAGCAGTGCCGTATGGATACGTTCTCTGTCAGACTATGAAATTTCAGAAAGGATGAATGAGGACCCTCGGGGATTCCTTGCTGATCCGGGAGGGATACCTGCGCACAATATGTTAGAACAGACCGGGTGAGGTGTATATGTTAAATATCAACAAAGATTTTTTTGGAGATAATGCACAAGACAGAGGGAGCAGGATTGTGGAATGTGCAGAGAAAAAGCCGACCGTCAGCCCCGTTCTTTTCCGGGGAGCGGATGCCGCAAAAGCCGGGCAGATCAGGCGCCGGTGAGGGCGGCCTTCTCTTCATGGCTCATCTTATGCTTTATAAAGTATTCTCTTTTAAGGGCTTCTTCTTTGGAAGGAAATTGTTCGATATGCACAAGAACACAGGGGCGCCTTCCCCGGGTATATTTTGCGCCCCTGTCCGAACTGTTATGTTCCTTCAGCCGTCTTTCGACGTCCGTTGTGTACCCCGTATAAAGGGTGCCGTCGCAGCATTTCAGGATGTAGACAAAGTGTTCCAAGATGATCAGGCTTCCAGAGCCCTTGAAAGGTCCGCGATAATGTCCTCCGGATCCTCAAGTCCGCAGGATAGCCGGACCATATCGGGAAGAACGCTGCAGGCCTTGAGTTCATCATCGGAGAGCTGCCTGTGTGTGGAGGATGCGGGATGCAGCACGCAGGTCCTGGCGTCTGCCACATGGGTGGCGATGATCGCCAGACGGAGCTTCTTCATGAACTCTTCCGCTGCCGCCCTTCCGCCCTTTACACCGAAACTGATCACTCCGCAGGTGCCGTCGGGCATATATTTTTCCGCAAGAGCATGGTATCTGTCGTTTTTCAGACCGGGATACCTTACCCAGGATACGTTTTTATTTCCCTCGAGGAATTCCGCGACCTTCTGGCCGTTTTCCGTGTGCCGTTTGATCCTGACAGCCAGGGATTCCAGTCCCAGGTTAAGGATGAAGCAGTTCATGGGAGACGGGATGGCTCCCAGATCCCGCATGAGCTGGGCGGTGGCTTTTGTGATGTAAGCCCCCTCCTGACCGAACTTTTCCGCGTAGGTGACCCCGTGGTAGGACTCGTCCGGGGTGGTGAGGGAAGGGAATTTGTCGCTGTGGGCGCTCCAGTCAAATCTGCCGGAATCCACGATAGCTCCTCCCACGGTGGCGTCGTGACCGTCCATGTATTTTGTGGTGGAATGGATCACTATGTCCGCGCCCCACTCGATGGGGCGGCAGTGGATGGGAGTGGCGAAGGTGTTGTCTATTATCAGGGGCACGCCGTGGGCGTGGGCCGCCTTTGCAAACCGTTCGATATCCAGGACTATGAGGGAGGGATTTGCGATGGTCTCCCCGAACACGGCCTTTGTGTTCGGACGGAAGGCTTTTTCAAGCTCTTCGTCGGAACACTCCGGATCCACAAAGGTGAAATCGACTCCCATCCTGCGCATGGTCACATTGAAAAGATTGAAGGTGCCGCCGTAAATCGCGCTTGACGCCACTACGTGATCCCCCTGCGAGGCAATGTTGAACACCGAGAAAAACGAAGCTGCCTGGCCCGAGGAAGTCAGCATTCCTGCGGCTCCTCCCTCAAGAGCGGTGATCTTGGCAGCCACATGATCGTTTGTGGGGTTCTGGAGCCTTGTATAGAAATAGCCCGACGCTTCAAGGTCAAAGAGCTTTCCCATGTCGGCGCTGGTGTCATATTTGAATGTGGTGCTCTGAATGATGGGGACCATCCTCGGCTCTCCGTTACCCGGGACATATCCTCCCTCAATGCATTTTGTGTCTGTCTTCATTGGGTCCTCCTCTCATAAAACCATACGTGACGGCAGAACAGCCGGGATCGGGATCGTTACGGCCCGGTCCGGCAGAGCCGGAAAATGACCGTCCCGGCTCACAGGACCTATAATAGTGTATCCCCCGGCGAAAAACAAGGCTGTATAAATGCCCCCCGGGGCTTCGGGATTGTCCGGACAGCCATATCGTGTTAATATGGATCATCCCTGCGGGCGGAGAGCCTGAAGCGGAGTATGAGGATGTCGCGCTTAAGTGAAGCGGCCTCACGCAGATAATGGTGTGCCCCTTGCCGTTGGGAGGATTTTGCGCGCAGGTGAAGCGGCCCGCATGGCTGGGTTGCTATCGCAAACGGCACCAGATGGTTCCGCGCGCAGGTGAAGCGGCCGCAGACAGAAGAACGGGAGGCAGACATGGGAGAAACGTGTGCAGGCGTTGACGGTACCGGGATGATCTTCAGTCCCGGCTCCGGGGCTTTGGAAGTAAGGGAGGATACAGAACTTGTCCTTTCGGGATTCCTGTCGGAACCCACTCTGAGCCCCTCCGGCAGAGCTCTGATCTGCGATGGAAATGAGATCGCGGATGAGATACGTTTTTCGGGTGAAAAAGTGACTCTGGGAGCGGGAAGCCCGGAAAGCGAGGTTTTCAATGTGAGTGACCAGCTCGTAAGGGCAGAATGTGATGAGGACGGCGGGTACCGGCTGATCCTCAAGCCCCATCCCGGAGCCCTTAGATCCGGCAGGACATATACCGTGGTCATCGAGGACGGGGCAGTCCTCGGCAGCATCAAAGGAGGGCAGTTCCGGGGACTGACCGCGGACAGCGGATGGAGTTTCACTGTCAGGAAAAGCCTCCCCGCGATCCCTGAGAGGGAGATAACGGTCGATAAAAGACCGGGGGCAAAGGCTCATTTCTCATCTGTTCAGGGCGCTCTTGACTACGCCCAGAGGGAGGAAAATGATGGGAAGGCATTCCGCATCAGGATAATGCCCGGGATATATCATGAACTTCTGTACTACGGCGGATCCGGCGACATCACTCTTTCCGGGCTCAGCGAGGAAGGGCGCAAGATCCCGGATTACGGGACCGGGGATGGCTGCGTCAAAGTGATGTACTCGAATTCCGGGGTGCTCAACCCCTCCGAAGAAAAGAGAAATCTCCTGAACCTGACCGGGGGCAGTTTTGCGGTTGAAAATATGGGCTTTGAGAATACCTACAGCCGCAGGGATAACCCCAAAGGCTCGCAGTCAGAAGCCCTGGGCATGAGCGGCAGCTCCCGCACTTTTGCGGCGTATAACTGTTTTTTCAAGGGACATCAGGATACCGTCAGGACCCAGGGAAAAGCGTGGCTGTATCACTGCTTCATCTCCGGAGATACGGATTTTCTGTGGACGGAGAGCGACAATCGCGCCCTCCTTGTGGAGAAGTGCAGGCTCGTCGCTGTGTATGATGAGTTTAAGGCCGAGGGCAGCCATATGGCCTACTTCACCGCTCCCAGAATGAGACTCGGGGACAGGGTGGGGAAGGGCCTTGTGGTCATGGATTCGGAGGCGGTGATCGAAAAGGGCATGACGGCCTGGCTGGGCAGGACCCCCTGGAAGAGCGGATACTATAATCAGGCTGCTTTTATCAACGTTTCATTTAAGGCGGAGGAGGGCGCTGTCTTCATCTGCGACTGGAAGAACGAAGCGACTCCCGAGACCCGGGAACCCGGGAGACCTGAAGCTCTGGGGTGGAAACAGTACGGCTGTTTTGATTCACCGGGCCCGGAACCTTCTTTTTCCGCGATCCTTGAGGAACGGGTGGTTGAAAAAGAGTATTCCTCCCGTGACAGGATATTGAACAGCGTGTACA
>JAEEGL015126581.1_pt1 | contig 13577 bp, 4 predicted proteins | sample 9134231 | NCBI WGS metagenome assembly JAEEGL01 (sample SAMN16246548, study PRJNA631951) | gut metagenome | biome: gut microbiome; feature: rumen; material: fiber-attached | host: Bos | place: Iran: Karaj | collected 2018-10
TATTGTGTACCTTTGTGAGTTAGTTGGATAACTATGCAAACAACCATTTTATTAACCTATAAACACAACGAAATGAGGAAATTTCTAACTCTCTTTGCTTCGGTTCTGCTCGCTGCAAGTGCGTGGGCAGCAACCGTGACGATTGACTTCTCGCAGCAAGGCTATACCAATGGCCAGGAAGTCACATCGCTGACTGTTGAGGGGGTCACAGTCACTTTCGACAAGGGCTCCAACACTAACGCACCTAAGTACTACGATGGAGGTACTGCAGTGCGCGTCTACGGCGGCAGCACATTCACCGTATCGGCCAGTTCAAACATCTCGGCCATTGAAATCACGTACAGTGGTTCCAGCTACAACTTAGCTCACGGTGGAACAGCAGGCACAGTCGATACTGGCACATACACCGAGGACGGTGCTACTGGTACCTGGAGCGGCGGCGCTGGAAACGTCACCTTCACCGTAGGTGGAACAAGCGGCCACTGCCGCATGCAGAAGATGGTGGTTACCACTGGCGGATCGGCCGTGATTACTACCGCCACTCCTACCTTCACTCCCGCCGCTGGCACTTACTACGCTCCCATCGAGGTGTCGCTGAAATGCGCCACTGCTGGTGCATCTATTTACTACACCACCAACGGCACCGCTCCCACGGCAAGCAGCACGCTCTATAGTGCGCCCATCGCCTTGAGCGCCACTACTACGATTAAGGCTATCGCTATCGCCAACAACGTCGAGAGCGACGTGGCTACTGCTGAGTATGTGTTTGAGTCGGCTACTCAAGTTGCCAACATCGCCGGTTACCTCGCTCAAGCGCAAGGAACAATGGTCTGCTTCACCAACCCTGTTACTGTCCTGAAACAGTACAACAACAACCTCTACGTTCAGGACAATAGCGGAGCAACTCTGTTCTTCGGCCCCACAGGCAAGACCTATAAAGCTGGCGACGTGATTCCCGCTGGATTCGTTGGCAAGGTCGACTCCTACAACGGCGAGACCCAGCTCCGCGTCGATGCTAATAGCAACTTCCAGGATGGAACCGCCGGCACCGAGGTTCAGCCCACGCAAATCACCGTTAGCCAGATGAGTCACAACAACTTCGCACAGTTGGTCATCATCAACAACGCAACTCTGGGCTACACCGAGAGTAGCAGCGGCTCGAAGACCATGTCGACCATTACCGACGAGAGCGGTACGGGTTCTGCCCACAACGGCTTAGGCTTCAACGTAAGCGGCTTCGACTACACCAAGACTTACAACGTGACCGGTATTGTGGGTGCATACAAGCCTTCAGGCGCCGAGAATGTCACCTACCAAATCCTCCCCATCAAGTGTGAGGATGTGAACGGCAGTGGCGGCGGTGGCGACACTACTACTGTCGAAGGTATCACAATCGCTGAGTTCCAGCAGGTCGAGGACAACACTGCTGTGACCATCAAGAACGATGTCGTGGCTCTCGCTCAAGAGGGACAGCGTCTGTTCGTTAAGGACGACACTGGCTACATGCTTATCTTCGGCTCGGTTGGCAAGACATACAACACTGGCGACGTGATTCCCGCTGGATTCAAGGGTACCAAGACCACCTACGACGGTGAGCCTGAGTTGAAGAATGACAACAACATCCAGAAACTCGAAGGCTTCAATGCTGCCAAGGGCACCGTTACCGTGACCCCCGAGGATGTTGCTCCTTCTTTCATCGCACACGAGAACTTCGGTCACTATGTAGTTATTAAGAATGTCACCATCGACAACGACAACAAGAAACTGACCGACGCCAACGGCAACACCTGCGCATTCTACAACAACATGGGCGCCACTATCCCCGCCGACCTCACCCAGAAGTACGACGTGTATGGCATCGTAGGTTCGTATGGCAAGACCAACACCGTCTATCAACTGCTCACCACCGACATCACTCTGGCTGGTGGCGGACAAGTGGAAGTTCCCAAGGTGGCCGACGTGAACGCTCTGTTTGAGCTGCCCGCCGAGACTACCGCCGAGATTACCAGCGACCTGATTGCCATCTATCAGAATGGTCAAAACCTGTATGTGAAGAACAACGACACCTTCACACTGGTTTATGGTCCGCTCGACAACACCTTCACCAACGGTGACGTTATCAAGAACGCACAGGCAAGTTGGAAGACTTACAACGGCGCTAAGCAACTCACCCCGGTCAATGAGACATTCGTCGCCGACCACCACGGTGATGAGGTGCAGCCCATTGAGACCGCAATCGAGGAAATCGGACAAGACTGGGCACACACCTATGTGAAGCTGCTCGACTGCACCGTTACTCTCGACTCGGTCAAGAACAATGTGGCTTACTACACTCTCAACGACGGCACTGCCGAACTCGTTGCTTACAACCGCTTCGGTGTTGAGATTCCTGAGGCTGAACAGCTCGAGGGACACACCTTCAACATCACTGGCTTCATATCGCTCTACAAGGGTCTGGTTCAGCTCTATCCCGTCGATGGTGAGTATGCCGACATGCCCGAGTACAAAGATGGCGATGTCAACGGCGACAACAACGTTGATGGTAACGACCTCAACACCCTTATCAACATCATTCTGGGTAAGGATAGCGCCGACAACTACGACGGACGCGCCAACGTTGATCACCAAGGTGGCGTAGATGGTAACGACCTAAACTCGCTCATCAACATCTTGCTGGGAAAATAATGCATAACGCATAACGCATAATGCACAATAACAAATGGCGGCGCGTCGCACGACGTGCCGCCATTGTTTTGTTCGGTATGCTGCGATGCCATCGCAGCCCCCATCAGCCCGGCACCCTAAATAAGCAAGCGAAAATTTTGTATTTCGCTCAACTTGCACTAATTTTTGATTAATTAGGCGGCGTCTCGGAAATAAAAATGTGAGCACATTTTGTATTTCGCTCAACTTGCACTAATTTTGCAGTTGAAATGACAAATCTCAGTCAAATACAAGCCGCACTGGGTCCCTATCTGGACCAAATGAACCGCCTTATCGCCGACACGCTGCACTGCGACACGCCGCTGATGAACAACATCGTGGCCAGTTACTTGCAGGTGAAAGGCAAGCAGTTAAGGCCCATAATGGCCATGCTCAGCGGACTATACTTCGGACAGGTCAACGACCGCGTGGTGGCCGCCGCAGCGGCTGTCGAGATGCTGCACAACGCGTCGCTCATACACGACGATGTCATCGACGAGGCGCAGCAGCGACGCGGACAAGACACCATCAACCACACCTGGAGCAACCACGTGGCCGTGCTCGTGGGCGACTACTTCGTTACCACAGCACTGCGATGCGCCGTGATGGCCCGCGACAGCCGAATCCTCGAAGAACTCGCCAAGATGGGCGGCAGCCTGTCGCTCGGCGAGATAGCACAGGTCGACAACGCACGCCGACACAACGTCGACGAGGCAACCTATATGGGCATTATCGGGCGCAAAACAGCCGCGCTTTTCGAGAGTTGCGTAGCAGTGGGCGGACTGGCGCTCGACGCGCCGCTCGACCAAATAGAGACGCTGCGGCGATTTGCGCAACTGCTGGGCATATGCTTCCAGATGAAGGACGACACCTTCGACTACTACCACGACGACGTGGTGGGCAAGCCCACCGGAAACGACCTGCGCGAGGGCAAGGTGACCCTGCCGCTCATCTATGCCATGCGGCAAACCAGCCACCCCGACCAGCCCGCAATGGCACAACTGCTGCAGCAAGCCACGCTCAGCACCGAGCAAATCGAGCAACTCGTCGACTTCGCCAAGCGAGCCGGCGGCATCGACTACACCTACGACACCATGAAGCGGCTGCAGCGCGAGGCCGATGACGTGCTTGACACGCTGCCACACAGCCAGGCAATCGACTGGATGCGCGACATCTTCAGTTACATCATCGCACGCGACCGCTAACCGCCCTACCCCACCACACAAAAAAAGCCCAACAGGACTAATAAGTCAAATAAGACCCATTGGCCCTATTTGACCCATTACTCCCATTGGACCCATTGATAGCCCGCAGCGTTATCCAGCGAAGCGTTAAACAGCGAGCAACGCGAGCGTTAAACCGCGTAGCATCGCTGCGCCTTACTGCGCCTTAAACACCGTGCCCTTGTCGTAGATATACTCCTCGTAGAGGCCCTGCGAGCCGTAAGGCGTGAGCACGTGCTTGTTTTCGTCGATGATAAAGGGGTTGCGACTCAAGGGCGTCATGCCATCGATTTCGCCAACCAACTTAAACGAGTCGGTGTCGGCATCGCGAACCGTGTAGATGGCGCAATAGTTAGTCAGACTCTTGTCGCCCATAGCCACAATCACCTCGTCGCGCCCGTCGCCGTCGAGGTCGCAAGCGCTCAGTTGCACGTAATAGTCGGCAAAGTCAGCCGTGGTGCTGTCATTTTCGCTGTTATACTCCTCGAGCAGGCCGCCCAGCACAGGCTGCATTGGCGTGCCGTACTCGCCCTTGTAACCCATGATTTCCAGCATCGCTTGGTTGCCGATGCGTGCCGTCACGCGCTCCTCCTTGCCGTCGCCGTCGAGGTCACCCTTCAGCGTGATGCCCTTGCTGTCCAGGTCCTTCAACGCGCTAATCACGTAGAAGTCGGTGTGCGTGTTCACGATGTTGTCGTAGTCCTTCTTAGTCACCGGATAGTCGGCCGACGCGTTTTTCGTCGAGCCGCCCTCGCCACCCGAGCATGCAGCGAGCAGCCCAATCGCTGCCACAGCCACACATGCAAGGCGAAATATCGATTTTGTCGTCATAATGCTATAATGTTTAATATTTCTCGCAAAGGTAGTGCAAGTTGAGCGAAATACAAAATGTGCTCGCACATTTTTATTTCCGAGACGCTAGATAATCTAGACAATCGAGAACTGCTAGCCACCCTCTCCTCGCCCGTTGGGCGAGCATCTGGGTAGCCCCCAGTGCCAACGGCTCAGGGGGAACCTTATATCAAAAAGGGCGGCACCCCGTGGTGGAGTGCCGCCCTCATGATTATCTTGCGGTTTAACGCATTACCTTAGCGGTGGACGTTGTGCCGTCGGTGTAGCGGGTCACGATGATGTTCATGCCCTCAAACGGCTTGTCGCTCACCACGCCAGTGATGCTCACATATTTCACGCTGGCCACCTCGCGCACGCCACCATTCAGGTCGCGCACCTCAGTCACGATTTGGTCATTGCCCCCTGTAAGGTCAAGCGGGCAAACCACCTTGTCGCCATCAGCAGCCTGCTGCTGAGGAGTTACAGTGCTCTCGGCGCGACGCGGAGCATTGCTCTGCGTAACGACTTTGTTGAGCACAGCGTGGAACTGGTAAGCCACACCATGCTCAAGCTCTGGCGTACCACCGCTGTTGTAGGTCCAAGCGGGAGTGAACGCACCCTTCAGGCCGGCGCCATTGAGTTCCTCACCAACCTTCTCGGGCATCACAAACCTCGAATTATTCTGGTCCCACACAGCGTAGGTAATTGTAGCCACCTCTTGAACCTTAGGATTCATGAAGAAGTAGTGACGTTGGCCAGTGTAGTCCACAGCACCCTCGCTATCAGCCGTCAGGTTGAGGTTAGCATCCAGGAAGTTGGCTGCACAATACACGTTGGGAGTGAAGTCGCCGCCCTTGGTAAGATCCACGTTCAGGTCGGCCATTGCCTCCATCGTGTAGTTCACGTTGTCGGTGTAAGTACCGGTAAACGAAGCGGGGTCGATGTAATGACCCTCATAGTCGCTGGCCTTACTGTAATGAGCATCGCTGCTATGCAACTTAATCATCACCCAGTTGCTCTGATCCCAGTCGCCATCTTGGAAGAGCACGCCAGCATCTTGAGCACTGCTGATGTCGTTCTCAGCAACGTAGCGCATGTAGTCGATTTGTTCGCCCTTAATCTCGGTGCGATCAATCGACACATTGCCCTCGTCCTTAGCCCAAATCACATGCTTGGCATCGTTAGCGGCCACAATCAGCAGACGGTCAGCAACCGTGTACTGCTTGGTCACCTCACCACTGCTCTCAATCGTTGGCAGCGGCGTAGCCTGCACACCATAGATGTAAACGGCACGCTCGGGATCCTCGGTCTTGTAAGTGGTGAAGTAGTGGTCGCGGTTCCAATACTGCAGGTAGCGGTTGTCGCCACCGGCATAGTTGAAGCGGATGTGAGCCTTGTGCGACTGTTCGCCCTCATCGCTGTCGATGGTCACCACAGCCACGCAGTTGCCCATGGCGTCCTGTTCAGCTTCGGTGAGCAGCGTGTTGCCATTGGTAGCAGCAGTCTCATCGACATAGAGGATACCGTTAGATGCCAGTGTAGCACCATTGTGAGTGGTAAACAGGAAATGCTTCTCGCCACTGCCGGCGACGTCCATGTTGGTGAGCGGAGTGACGGTAAACACAGCCACGTCTTGATTGCCGTAGACCTTAGTCTTCATGTCTTCGTCGACAAACTTCACGCCCGTGGTACCGCGCGTGGTGGCTCCCTGAACGTTGCTCATCGCCTCATGGCCGGGCTGGTTGACAATCACGTAAACACCATTCTCGTTAATCTGGTTGACGTTGGTCACCAGGTTGTAGATGATGCCGTTGCTCTCAACGAAGGTGTAGGTCTGGCTGGTGGCCTCCTCACTGTACACGCCGAGGTACTCAGCAATAGCACGCACCGTGGTAGTGGTGTGAATCTCGTCGAGATACTCCTCCTTGTTCTCGGTGGTGTACTCGTGGCGGTTAGGATTGTTCTTGTCAGCCGGGTCGCTGCCATCAACAGTAAACCAGATGTTAACGTCGCTCTGCACAACCGATGCGTCATCCAACTCGGGGAAGCGGATAATCGTTACGTCGATAGCCGGGTCGGTAACGGCATACACACCGCCATCAGGCGTAATAAACGGCGGACTGACATGGGTGGCAAACCTAACATTTATCGTCTCGATGACACTCTCCATGACATCGTTGTACTTAGTCACAATCGTGGAATAAGCGTCGATAGTCGTGGTTGTACTCACCGTGAACGGCTCGGTATATAATACATAGTCGTCCATCTCGCTGGTCTTGTACCAGATCTGCGCACCCTCGGTCTCACAAGTGAGGCTCACAGTCTGCGGCTCATCATATTCACCAGACTCAATGTTAAATTTCGGCTTGAAGATCCACTCAAAGTCAATCGGGAAGATCTCAAACGGTGCATTGCTATAATTCGAGTTATTAGCATTCGAACCATAGAAGTAGACGATAGCATAAACATCGAATGTTCCACCATTGTTCTGGATGTTATCAAAGAACGCCTGGTCGTAGGTCGGCCGTCCGTTGTGTCCCGAGAACAAATACAGTCCATCGTAGTAGTTCAGAGGCACACCACTTTGGTCGGTGATAACACCAAGATACTTTTGGCTTACAAGCGAAAGGTTACTGATGGTATTCTTGCGCATATGCACATAGTGACCGAAGAGGTTCTTCTCTGGATCGACATACTGTGCGTAATCGCTGCCGCTGTAAGCACCCTCGTAGGTCCAACCGTCAGTGATGGCCTTGTTGGTGGTCTCCTCGGGAAGGATTGCACTGTTGCCCAAGGCTTCCTCTGGCCATTCGCTTACAGCACCATCACTGTTACCGAGTTCGTTGATGAAACTGTTGCCCCAAACCGAAGCCTTGCCTTTTATGCTTCCACCTGGCAGCCAGTCGCCCATCTGGAACTTGGTGTAACCATTGTAGGCCGTAACGCCACTTCCACCAAAGTAAACCATACCATAGCCGCTGTTGTCACGCACGAAGCAGAACTCGGGCTTGGTGCCATCGCTGCGCCAGGTGCTCATGTAAACCACTTGAACAGGGTTCTCAAAATACTTGGCAGTATTCTTATCGGTCTCCTCGTTCATCTCCTTCACATTAAGCCAACCAGAGCCCTTGGCTTGGATGGTGAACGTTCCAGGGGTGACTGTGCTAACCATGCTACCCAACGCGGAGATAGCCTTGAAGTTGTACACCTTGCCAGTCTCCAGAGGCACAGGAGCGCTGTAGAGCGTCGAGGCCGTGGTCGGGTCGGCAGGCCAGTTGCCCTCGCCCTCGGCTACGGTGTAGTAAACCTTGGCGTTAGGAGTCACGCTGAACATCTCCACATTGATGTCCTCATCGTCGCCCTTGTAGATGGTGCCGGGGAACGGCGAGTAAACCACAGGCTGGATGCCGATCTTATAGGCTGCCTCGGCAGTGGCGGTGCCACCGTCGCCCGTGCGGCTGTCCATAGCATAAACCTTGATGGTCATGTCATGGTCAACGGTGATGGGCTCGGTATACTCGATGCCACTGTTTCCGCTGGGGTCGCTGCCGTCGGTGGTGTAGTAGATGGTGTATTCACCAATCTCATTCTTCACACCGAGCGTCACATTCTGAGCGTTGACATACGTTCCAGCGGCAGGGCTGATGGTGATTGCCAGGTTGGCAGCGGTCAAGACGTAGGTCTCGGAGGTCACCTCGCTGGCGCGATACTCGCTCTGGCCGTTGAAATAGTTACTCAGGGTAACAGCCTTGATGGTTACTGGGCTATCCTGAACCAGAATATCAAGATAAGGATTGTTGGTAGCGTCGTACGCCACCCAACCCTCGCTGGTCACCTGGCCAGTAGCAGCATCGAACGCAAACTCGGTGTTGCCAGTGGTGTAGTAAATCACTGTGTTCCACGAGAGGTTGTTCTGCTGCGTCTTGGTCTCGGTGCTCAGGCGCGTCTGCTGGTTGCCGTCGTAGTTGCCACCTGCGAGCGAGAATGTGGGAGCATCAACGCTGAAGGTGTACGCACCACCTGCTGCGTCGCTGGCGATGCCGTTAATCATGGTGACCACGCTAAGCGTAGCGTTGTCGTCAAGCAAGATGTAGTAGCCGTTGCTGTTCTTTGTGGTCACGGCCGGGCTCGTTGCATCGGCAACTGTGCCGGTAGTGGTGTAGGCGAAACTAACGTTCTCCTCGCCATAGGCGCGGCGGTCGTTCAGAGCCGACTTCGGATAAACGAATACCGGATTCACATAAGCGTCAGGCCCGTTGCTGCCGAAGGTGGGAGCGGTGGGCTTGATGCAGGTGAACGTTGCTGTCACCACCTCGCTGGGATCCATGCCCGTCTTGGTGGCGCGAGCCTGTACCTCAACGGTATTTCCAGCAGCATTGGTGGTAATCTCAAAGGCCTCGCTATAGTTCAGCCAAGTTGTGCCGCCATCGAGGCTATACTCGATAGTGGCGCCATCGGTAGCACATCCCAGCGTCACATTGTCCTTGCCAATAAAGTTATATTGGCCCAAGAACTCACCAGCAGCACCAGTGATTGTCGGGCGCTTAACCTTATTCTTGTTGGCAAGTTTATAAATATACGTCGTGCCTTGTGAAGTACCATAGAACAACCAACGAGGACTACCCGTGTTGAATGACAACAAACCTTTTGAGGTGTTGTCAACAAGTTGAATAGTTGCCGCGCTTGTCTGTTCGTCCAAAGTGATATTGGCATATACTGGAGTTCCCGAGAATGACAACCCATTATTCGAAGTGCTTATGTTGTTCATATAGCCCTCGGCTGTGTGGATTGCATATGTCCCATCGCTAATCACAAAGTTGACAATAGCCATTTCTGCAGTCGAGGTAATTATACCATTCTCATCAGGAGTAACACTGACTGCTGTCGCATAGTTGTTGCTTCCCTTCGGACCCATCACATAATCCTTATTGGTTCCCACGAGAAGGTAAGTGTCCTCTGCATTGATGTCGGCGAGGTCGGTAAGCAGTTCATAGTCCTCGCTTGCGAAGTAAGTGACGGTGATTGCCACATCGCTTGCGGGCATGCTAAATGTGTAGGTGCCGTTGCTATTGTGGGTGATGTTGAGGCTGGAGTTGCCGTTGTTAAACGTACCACTCACGCTGCTCACCACATAACCGGCATTGGGAGTGACGGTGAAAGTCACGCTGGTACCACTCGTTGCGGTTTCAGGAATACCAGTCACCTCGCCATGAGTCGACACCACGCTGATGCTGTAAGGAATCTTGACAAATGTCGCTGTCACCGTAGTGGCTGAGCCAGGCATCGTGATTTGGTAGTTGCCGTCAACGACAGGCACATCAACCGAACTTTGGCCAGCGCCCCATGAGTAAACTACCGAACTTATCTGGTAATCAGCATTGGGGGTCACGGTGATGACTACCGTTGAGCCCTCAACAGCGCTTGCAACACCAGTCACAGAACCACCAGCGGTGGGATTGGCAACGTAAGTAATTCCGTAAGCCTGTGCAAACGTCGGAGTGACGGTCACATTGCTTGCAGGCATGGTGAAGGTGTAAGTACCGTCGCCATTATCGGTAACCTCGGCGGCAGGGCTGACGGTGATACCCGTGCAAGCATAACCGCTCTCGGCCGTCACCGTAACAGTGATTTCCTCGCCCTCGTTAGCACTTGTTGCGCCAGTTGCGCTACCACCAGTCACCACAGCATAATCAATGGTATAATCCTTCACTTCCTCAACCATCTGCTTGAAGAGCATTACAGGTTTCTGGGTTGAAGTATAGGCTGCAAAGCGACCATTTCCACTGTTGGGGTTGTATTGGAAAGAACCAACAGTAGTGTTCATTTCAATAGTGGCATTATTTCCACTGAACGAGATGGCGGCTGGAGTTGCAGTTTCATCAGCTTTTGCACTTTTTGCTGCACTACTTGCTAAATAAGTGCCATCGCCGAATGCAAATGTCCATGCACCTGTTGAACCACCAAGTGTAAACTCCGTAACGCCCGAAATCTCAGATAAGTCAACAATATTATTTGAAATTGTCACATCAGCATCCAATATAAGATTGTTTGCTTGATTGGGAGAAGCAGCTGCTTTGGTGAAATTGTGAGTTACACCAGATGACGTATAACTTCCTTGGCTTACAATAATATACTTTTTGCCTGCAACAAGGTCATTTGTGCTTGTAATAAGTTGATACCTCTTGCTATTATTCACCCCAACCACGGTATAAGTAGCATTTCCAGTTACAGCAATGTTGCCAATAAAGGCCTTGCCGTAAACAGTGGTAGAACCAACGGTGTTGAGCGCCACATTTTCATTCCACGTGCTTCCGTTATCGGTATTAACACCCACGGTAACGCTACCTTGTGCACCGCTGTCGATATCCTTGATTGCAGCAATCATGGATGTGAGTGTGCTGGTTGCATTGACGGTAGTGCCTTGCTCTACTTCGCCAGCAGCAGGAGTGATAGTGATAGTGGGATCAACCTTGGTGAACTTCATGCTTGTGAGCGAACCGTTAATCTCAATGTCGTACACACCAGGTGCGCAGCCAAAGTTGTTGTTGCTGCCGCCGCTCAGATTGAATGGCATTGCGCCACCGTTCAAGTCGTAGATGTAGTAGTTTCCTTGATCGGCCTGCGGGTGCTTCTCCACTCCGTCAAGTGTGAGGCAGAAGTAGTCATTGGCACCGCCATCGTCGACTCCAGTGAAATAAGCCCTAATTGTGTATTTGTCATTTGCACTGTCGTAAGTAAACGCAGGACCCGAGTCACCAGAACGCGAAGTTGAGTTACCATTGAAGTGACCTGCCAAACGCAGCGTGCCATGATAGGTATTGAAGTCTGCTGTAATAGTTACAGTGTTGACAGGCATAGTAAATGAGAACACAATACCAGAGTTGTCGCTAGAAACTTTGGTTAAAGTGATATTATTCCCACTTCCGTCAACAGCCGTTACATTCTGCTGAAGAATCTGATAGCCATTATTGGTGCCCACCTTGAACTGAACAGTTTCGCCAGCAGTGGCTTTAACTGTATAGTGGTTACCGCTTACACCATCAGGCATTGAGCAATTGCTAGACCAATCACCAATCCAACCTCCAGCCTCATTATCTGAATTACCATTAGTCTTTATCGTACGATAAATGTTATACGCTCCAATATCTTCGACCTTGAAATTGGTAACTTCCCAATTACCTGCATTTGATGTCGTCGAGACATATTTAAATGCTATCTGAATAGTCTTATCCTTATAAGCACTCAAACTTATCGTCTGAGATTCAAAACTAGTATATCCAGAAGATGGTTTATCAGGATAATCAATAGTAATTTGGGTCCAAGTGCTTGCATTACTCTCTTTTACCCAAACTGTTGCCTCATTAGCAATAGTGCCAAAATGACTGTCTATTGCTTGAGAAAAACTAAATTCCGGATTTGTTGTGTTAGCAAGGTTGATGTATGGAGAAATTAGCATACTCGCAGAAGCATGATTTGAACTGTTCTTATATGCAGCAGCTTTTGCATAAGTTGTGCCTTGGTAAGTGCCAGTAGTCCAAACATCAAACCCTGGATTAGTTTGGTTTTCGATATAGAAATCACCAAATCCATCAGAAAAATCTTCAGTATAAGTAGGCGTTACAGTTTCCGGTGTGAATATTGTGTACGTAGCGGAAGCAATTGCGCTGTTGTTCATGCCTTCCATTACGGCTAAAGCCTTAATCGTTGTGGTTGTACTAACAGGAATTGCACTAGAGTATACACTAGAATTAGTGGTGGGGTCGTTACCATTGGTGGTGTAGTAGATTGTTGCACCGCTTGTTTCGCAATTTATCTCCACATTCTGTGCCGAATTATAAGTACCTTCCGCCGGATCAAATGTCGGTGTCGCCACAGTCTCTGTAGGTGAACCACCACTAGACTCGTATGTAACTTTGATTTCAGTTAAACGCGCTTGAGAATATAGAGTCGTCTCCCATGACCTAGTAGACAAATTTGTATAAGATGAATTAAGTCCACCAGTATAAGAAGTGCCCGAAAAGGTAAAGGAAATGCTTGTAATTGTTATTGTACTTTCAGAGGCAATTACCATATCACCTCCAGAATAACAACGAATCTGCGTTGTTCCATATCCTTTCGTATATAAAAAAGAAATGTCATTTTTGGAAGCAAAAATTCTACTTCCAGACCCAGATGTTCCTTGTCCGGTAAAATCCGAAGGAGTAAAAGTTACTTCACCTGCCCAGCCGACTCCGTAGAATAGCAGGGCCATTGTTAGAAATGTTAGTAGTTTTTTCATACGCGTAATGTTTTTGTTAATTATGTGTTTTTCGTTTATGTCGTTGTTTTGAATTATTCGTTCAATTTGTTTAATTTGTTGACCTTAAAACGTTTAACCCATTGTCCAGCAACAAATTATTTGAATAATTTGTTTAATTTGTGGTCTTTAGCGGTGGGCGATGGTGTGGAGCGCGCGGCCCATATTGTCGGCGATGTCGCTGGCCATCACGCCGTACACATCGTGTTCCTGCGCCGCCAGGTCGCCGGCCAGGCCGTGGGCGTAGACGCCGAGCACGACGGCCCAGTCGGGGGTGTAGCCCTGCGCGATGAGCGAGGCGATGACGCCCGTGAGCACGTCGCCGCTGCCCGCGGTCGCCATGCCGGGGTTGCCGCTGCTGTTGATATACACCTTGCCGTCGGGGCGCACCGTCATCGTGTAGCGGCCCTTGAGCACGATGGTGATTTCGTGCAGTTTCGACACGTCGATGGCCTTCTTCAGGCGCTCCTCGTCGGTCTGGTGGCTGCCAAACAGGCGGTCAAACTCCACGGCGTGCGGCGTGA
>JAEEGL015616580.1_pt1 | contig 13577 bp, 11 predicted proteins | sample 9134231 | NCBI WGS metagenome assembly JAEEGL01 (sample SAMN16246548, study PRJNA631951) | gut metagenome | biome: gut microbiome; feature: rumen; material: fiber-attached | host: Bos | place: Iran: Karaj | collected 2018-10
CCAGGTTGGCGGGGTTGTGGAGGGGACCCAGGGGGATGACCTCCCGGATGCCGGCCTTCACGGTCTCGTCCACGATGGTGGAGGCGGTGAACTTCTCGCCGCCGTGGAGGACCCGGTGGCCCACGGCGCCGATCTCGTCCATGTGGCTGACCACGCCGATCTCCGGGTCGGTGAGGGCCTGGAACACCAGGCGAATGGCGTCCCCGTGGTCCTTCATGTCCTGCCGGTATTCCTTTTTCCGCCCGTCGGCATGCTTGTGGGTCATGAAGGAGTCGGCGATGCCGATGCGCTCGCAGCCGCCCTTGCAGAGCACGGTCTCATGGTCCATGTCGAAGACCTGGTATTTCAGGGACGAGCTGCCCGCGTTAATGACCAGAATTTTCATATTTCTGCTGCTTCCTTTCTCCTGTTCGCTGATTTTCATGTTTTTTTATTGTATACCTCTTTTTTCAATTATACAACCGTTTTGGGAGATTTTCCATGAAAACCATCGGGATCATCGCGGAATACAATCCCTTCCACCGGGGGCACGAGGCCCAGCTGCGGCTGCTTCGGGAGCGGTACGGCCCCGACTGCGCCCTGGTGATCGCCCTGGGGGGCTGCTTCACCCAGCGGGGGGAGGCGGCGGTCTTTTCCAAGTACGCCCGGGCCGAGGCGGCGGTGCGCTGCGGGGCGGACCTGGTGCTGGAAGTATCCCTGCCCTGGGCGGCCTCCTCTGCGGAGGGCTTCGCCAGGGGGGGCGTGGCGGTCCTGCGGGGACTGGGAAGCGTGGAAGCCCTGGCCTTCGGCAGCGAGGGCGGGGACCTGGGGCGGCTGCAGGCCGTCGCGGCCCTCACGGGGAACGCGGGCTTTGACGGCCTGGTGCGGGAGGGTCTAGCCTCCGGGCTCGGGTACGCGCCAGCCCGGCAGCGGGCGCTGGAAGCCCTGGCCGGAGAGCCCCTTCCGGAGCTCCGGCAGCGGAACGACATTCTGGGAGTGGAGTACCTCCGGGCCCTGAAGGTCCAGGGGGGCGGGCTGGAGCCGATCATTTTGCCCCGCTTCGGGGAATTTCCTCCCGCGTCGGAGCTGCGGCAGAGGGCGGATTTCCTTTCCGCGCTGCCGGAGGCGGCGGCGGAGGTCTTCCGCCGGGAGGCTGCCCTGGGGCGGCGCTCGGAGCCGGAACGGCTGGACGCGGCCATCCTCGCCCGCCTGCGGAGCATGCGCCCGGAGGAGCTGCGAGGCCTACCCGGGGTCTCCGAAGGGCTGGAGGGGCGGCTGAAGCGGGCGGCGGCGGAGGCCGGGACGGCGGAGGAGCTGGTACGCCTGGCCACCACGAAGCGATACCCCGCCGCGAGGATCCGGCGGATCGTCCTGGCGGCCCTGCTGGGCGTCCCGGCGGGGCTGGAGAAGACCCTGCCCCCCTATCTCCGGGTCCTGGGTCTGAACGGCCGCGGCGCGGCGCTGCTCCGGGCTTCCTCCCCCTCTCTCCCGGTGATCACCAAGCCCGCCGGGGGGCAAGGGGAGGTCTTCGAGCTGGAGGCCCGGGCCTGCGGCATCTATGCTCTCTCCTTCCCTGATCCGAGCCAGCGCCGGGGGGATCTGGACCGGAGGGCCACGCCCTTTGTAATGAAGTAAAGCTGTAGAACTGCGATTCCCGGCGGACTGCCCAGGCAGTCCGCCGGGGATCATTTCGGTTTTATCACGCCTCCCCAGCCCGGGCAAGCAGGGCAAGGAACTCCGGCGTCTCCCGAAGGGAAGCGAAAGCCTCTCCTTCCAGGGTCTCCAGGCCCCAGCGCCGCCGTTCTTCCGCGCTGCCCGCCTCCAGGGTGGGGAGCAGAAAGGGCTCCTCTTCCGTCGGGCCGGATCCCTCCCCGCAAACGCGGTCCATGAGGGTGCCCAGCTCCCGAAGGGCGGCGGCCCGGTCCCCTTTTTCGCAAAGCAGGGCCGCCCTCTGCCGGTGTAGCTCCAGCCAATAATAGATTAGCTGACCATCCTCCCCCGCGGAGGCCAGGATGGCCTCCGCCATGTCCAGGGCTTTGGGGCTTCCGTCGTTGAGAAGAAGATTCAGCAGCTCGAAAACGCTGCGGGTGACGGTCTCCCGCAGGGCCTTCTCCCTTGCCCTTCCCTTTTGGAGGATCAGCCGCAGCTTTTCCCGATTGGGCAGACGCTCCGCCAGGGCCTCCGCCTCCCGCCGCCGGTCCAGCGCCAGCAGGGTACAGACCAGCGCGGTCCCGGCCTCCTCATCGCCCGGATGGTCCCGGAGCAGGGAGGCCAGATGCCCTTCCGAAAGGCGCAGCAGCCGCTCCCGCTCCGCCGGGTCTTCGGTGAGCGCCGCCGTCTGGTACTCTTCATTCCCCTGCCGGAAGCGCCATTCCCGGTCCTCCGGCAACTCCCGCAGGGCGTCCTCCGCTATGGCCAGCAGGGCAAAGTGGTCCCTGCCCTTCCAGGCCGAGCGCCATTTCTCTTCCCATTCCTCCCGGCGGACGGGACTCATGAGCAGCTCGTCGGTGCTGACCCCCAGGAGCCGGGCCAGAGGGACCAGGACCCCGGTCTCCGGGAGATTCGCGGCCAGCTCCCACTTGCTCACCGCCTGGGCGGAGACCCCCAGCCGCGACGCCAACTCCTCCTGGGAGAGCCCGGCCCTGCGCCGCAGCTCCCGCAGCCTTCGCGCAAAGTCTTCCCTGTCCATACAAACACCTGCCCTTTCCTGTTTTGCGGCCATTGTACAAAACAGGAAAGGGCAGGTCAATCACAGGATATTTGCCCTCTCTCAACCTGGGGTTGAGAGAGGGCAAAACGAACACCGAAGCGGAGCGCGCTGCCGCAGCTCCCGCCCAGGCTCTACTTCATTCCCTTCAGGCCTTTTTGCGGAGGATGTCTTTATTGATGATGATCAGGACCAGGGCCGCCAGGAGCCCGATGGACGCATAAGACATGGTTGAATCCTCAAGTTTGACCGTTACGCTTCCGGATCCGGATCCCCCGGGCGCTTTCCGGTTCGTCGTGGGATAAAACACACACCGCCCGGCGGAGCGTGTCAAGAATCGGTTGAAGATGCGGCCCGGCAGCAGGCCCGCTCACTTCCTTTTCCCCGCCGCCGGGAGCTCGTCGGCCATCGCCTCCAGCAGTTCCCGCAGAAAAGCTTTATCCTCCACCCGGTCCACCAGCAGCATTTCCTTTGCCCCCTCATAGGGGAGCTCCCGGCTCGCCTCGGGCATCATCGAAGCGGCCGACTTCGTGGGCTTCACCAGAAAACGGTCGTCGTAGATGCCGCCGATCACCTTTCCGCGATAATAGAGGATGTATTCGCCCATCATCGCCCGGAAGCTCACGTCCTCCAGCTCCGAGAGCTGGTCCAGGATAAAAGCGAGGTATCCTTCGCCGGAAGCCATCTGCCGCTGCGCCTCCTTTATTTTTCCTGTTTTTCCCGCATGGAGTAATCCCGATCCTCGTCGATCATCTGGAGCATCACCCCGGCAAAGCGGGGATCGAACTGCGTGCCCATCCCCTGTTCGATCTCTGAGCGGACCTTGTCCTGAGGCATCACGTCGCGGTAGCTGCGCCGGCTCGTCATCGCGTCGTAGGCGTCCGCCACCGCGATGATCCTGGCCTCTGCCGGGATCTCTTCCCCGGAGATCCCGTCCGGATAGCCTCCGCCGCCGTAGCGCTCATGGTGCCATCTGGCGACGGCGGCCAGCTTCGGCCGTTCCTTGATTCGCTCCAGGATCCCGCTGCCGATGACGGGATGCTTCCGGATCAGCTCGAATTCCGCTTCCGTCAGCCTGGAAGGTTTGTTGATCACCTCATCCGGCACGCCGATCTTGCCCACATCATGCAAAAGCCCCATCATGTAGATCTCGTCCTGCTCCGCCTTGGAACAACCCGCCCGGTCCGCGATCTGCCGGGCATACTCGGCGACCCGGGAGGAGTGGCCGTTGGTGTAGTTGTCCTTCGCGTCTATGGCCGTCGCCAGCGCGCTGACCACCTGAAGGTTCAGCTCCTCCACCTTCCTGCCGTAGATCTGCTCGTTTTTGTAGCCGATGTAATAGAAGAAGGAGATGAGGCAGAAGGTGATGAGCGAAACCATGATGTTGACGGCCAGCTGTGAATAGGAGTCCTCAAAAAGCTCCGTGCTGCCGATCACGATCACGGCGTACCACTGCTCCATGACCGGCGCGACGAAGAGGGTGCAGTCTTCCTCGTCGAGCTTCGCGGTGATCCTGCCGCCCGGCGCGTTCACGATGCTGTCCAGCAGCTCCGGGCCGTAGAGCTCTGCCAGGTCCTGTCCGTTCAGCTCCGAGGTCCGGTGGGCGATGATGAAGCCGTCGTTGTTGACGACCAAGCCGTAACCTTTGCCCGCGATCTCCACCGCCTCGGTGACCTCCTGGATGTGATTGACGATCACGTCCAGGCAGACCACGTTGGGCAGCTCCTTTTCTCCGCCCGAAATGCTCTTGCCTACGGTGATGACCACGGATCCCGTCTGGGCGTCCACATAGGGCGAGACGATCACGATCTCCCCATTTGCCTCTGCCACCGTTTTGTACCAATCTCTTTCCGTGGGCTCATAGCCCTCGGGCGGCACCCAATTCAGCCCGTCCAGGTATTGCCCGTTGAAATAGGCGTAGAGACCGGTGAAGTTCTCATCAAACTGCTCGGCCTGTCTTGTCGTCTGATCTACAATGTACCGTTCCACGTCCTGAATGGAGCTTCCGTTCTGACCCATCTGATCGACGCTGTCCGCGGCGACCCGCAGCGTCGTCGCGGCGACGGTCAGGTAGTTCTCCAGCTCCGTGGCCGTGGTCTTGACCGCCTCCTCGCCCTCCTCGTACATGCTGACGACGGAGGCTTTGTGCAGGATCACGTTGTTGTAGACCACGGCAAACGCCATCAGCACAAGGGTAATGGCGATGGTAAAGATGAAATTGAGCCGGCTCCGTTTCCCCTGGGACATTCTTTTGCTGTTTTCCATGAAGAGGCGGAAGCGGGAGGTGAGCACGTACAGCAGGACCAGGACCAGGAGGATCAGAAGGGCCGAAAAGGCAAAGAGGCAGACGACGAGCTGTCCCTCGTTCCGGAAGAGCCCGGTCTCGCTGGCCAGGGAGCCCCTGATCCAGAAGGCGACAAGGAAGCCCGCCGCGCAGACCCCCAGGACGACCAGGGATACCACGGTCTGCAGCAGCGCCTGGAGCCGCAGCTCCGACGCGCTCCTCGTTTCCTTTTCTCCCCCTTCGGCCTCGTACTGCTTCCCCGCACCGTAAGCAAAGAACACCATGACCAGAGCGCCGAGGACGGTGCAGTACAGATAGGGGTTTGCAAGCTCGCTGCCCCAGTCAAAGCAGGAGGAGGTCCACATCCCGTATTCCGCGATCAGGTAGACCAGGACCAGCAGGGAAAAGCGGGGAAACACCTTCCGCTCCTCTCTGTTTTTCAGACCGCAGAGCAGGTCCTGCAGGCAGAAGATCATGGTCAGGGTCGTGATCCCCACCTGCCAGAGGTTGTTCAGGATCCCTCCGTATCGGACGTAGAGCAGAAACTGGGGAACGGTGAACGGGACCGGGAGCAGAATGAGGGGATGGAAATACTTTTTCGCCCCTTTCCGGCGCAGGTCCAGCACGGCGAGCAGGAGGAAGAGATACCCCACGTTCCAGCCCAGATAGGCCGCAAACTCGGACACGTCGGGGTAGGCGTGCATGACGAGCTCGTAGATCGTCCAGAAGTACTCGCTCAGAAAAAAGGCGAGGAATACGGCAATGACGTACCTGTATCCGCGTCTGGGCGTCTCGATGTACTTGAATGCGCAGTACAAAAGGCCCGCGATCGTGCAGAGCAGCGACAGAATATTTTCAAAGGTCTCAAAGGTCATCTCGTTTCTCCCCGTGCGCTTTTATCGAAGGCAGCGGTCCAGCCGGCGGTCGGCCGGAACGGGCCGAGTGTGCTCTCTCCATGATACCGATAAGCGGCTGAATCGTCTATGCTCCGTTAATTAATTTTCTTTATGCTATTCTCAAAAAACCATTTAAAAGCGAGATCGGCGTTATATTCTTCGGATGGGGAAAAACAGATAGTCCTTCCCCGTGAGAGGACAGGTGAACTCATGGACGGCGCCGGCGAGGGAAAGGTTCCTCTCCTTCAGAAGCTTCAGGGTCTCCGCGAAGGTATCGTTTCCTTCGTTTTCCACCCGCAGGTATTCATAGGCGGGGACGACCCATTTGACCCAGCCCTCCGGGGCCTCGGCATCCTCCGGGCACTCCGCTCCCGCAAGGTAGAGCCCGACCCTGAAGTCCTCCCAGGGCCGGAAGGAGCGGGTCAGGTCGGACATGGCGCCCCAGATCCCCGCCAGGACCCCGTTTTCATCCCGTTTTGCCAGAGGCGCGATCTCCTCAAAATGGGCGTTCGCCTCCTCCCACAGCCTCCGGATGAACCCGTCCCCCTCCGCCGTGGAGCCCTCTTTCCCGATCACCGCGAAGGAGCCCCTGACCACGATTTCCGTCTTCAGCTGCTTCCCGCTTCCGGACGCAGGGCTCATTGGGCGTCCTCCTTTTTCAGGGGGCGTTTTCTGACCCGGCGGTTCGCCGCCTCCAGGAAGCGCCGGAGCATATCGTTCGCCAGAAGCTGCTCCCGCAGATCCTCCGGGAAGCAGTCGGCAAATTGTTCCGGTGTGCAGCCGACACAGAAGTCCCTCGGCAGTGCCGAGGCGACCTCCCCGCCGCCGAAACTGCCTGCGGAGGAGCCCGGCGAAAAAATGTTATGGTGGATATCCGGGGCGTCTTTCGGGTGAAAGCGCAGCGTGATCACATCCCGCTCATGGTGCTTCTCGTCGACGTCCTCCCCGAGAGGGATGTCGCAGTGGAGGAAGCGGAGCCCCTTTTCCCGTGCGAAGTCCTCGGCATAGGTATCGTATTCCCCGCGGACCAGCACCTTGTTTTTCAGCAGCCGCTTGTCCAGCGCGCTCGTCGTGGCGACGGAGCGCACCGTCCGGCTGAGGATCAGGCTTTGGATGCCGGGAAATGCTTCCAGATAGCCCTCTCCCAATTCGGTGATGCCCTCCGTCACGCTCAGGGTATCGTATTCTCCGGCCCAGTCCTCCCCCTCGTCGGGGAAGACCTGAGCATCCTCCAGGCACAGAGGGCCCGTGCCCTTCACCTCCAGGAGGCCGCTGTAGTGGTTGATGTAGACAATGTCTTTGCTGCGCAGGGAAAAATACATATGGACTCCCGCTCCTTCCGGCGGATCTGATCGTGTCGTCCAGGGGGACGCTGTTCATTCCCCTGCCAGATGAGCGGCGATCAGGACCCGCAGGGTCTCGTACAGCTGCTCCGGGTCCACCGGCTTGCTCAGATGGGCGTTCATCCCCACCTGAAGGGACCGCTGGACGTCCTCATCCAGGGCGTTTGCCGTGAGCGCGATGATGGGGATCCGTTTTGCCTCCGGACGATCCAGGGCGCGGATCGCCGCGGTCGCCTCCAGGCCGTTCATGACCGGCATGCGCACGTCCATGAGGATGGCGTCGTAGGTGCCCTCGGGGCTGTCCCGGAACATTTCCAGCGCCAGCCTGCCGTTTTCCGCATGGTCGGCCCTGATGCCCTCCATCTCCAGCACGTCCTTCATGATCTCCGCGTTCATCTCGATGTCCTCCGCCAGAAGGATGCGTCTTCCCTTCAGGTCGACCTTCCGTTTTTTCTCCTCCGACTTGCTTTTCCGCTGGATCGCCTGCTTGAATTCATCCAGCACGCCGGAGGCGAACAGCGGCTTTGCCATAAAGCCGTCCACGCCGGCCTGGATCGCTTCCTCCAGGATGTCGTCCCAGTTATAGGCGGTCAGGATGACGATGGCGGATTCGTCCTCGTAGAGCTCCCGGATCCTTCTCGTGACCTCCACGCCGTTCTGCTCCGGCATCTTCAGGTCCACCAGGATCAGGTTGTAGGGCTCCCTGCGGGCATGGGCGACCCGGAGCATCTCGATCGCCTCCGTTCCGCCCAGGCAGGAATCCGAGACGATGCCCACCTCGTCCAGCACCAGCCTGGCGTGCTCGCAGTCCACCGGGTCGTCGTCTATGATCAGGACCTTCAGGTCCTGGGGATGGATGTCCCGGTCCATGGCCTTCCGGTCCGAGATCCGCAGCGTGAGCGTCACGGTGAAGGTGGTGCCCGCGCCCTTCTCGCTGTCAACGGCGATGTTGCCGTTCATCATCTCCACGATGTTCTTCGTGATGGCCATGCCCAGGCCGGTGCTCCCGTACTTGTTGGCCCTGCTCTCGTCCTCCTGGGAAAAGGCGTCGAAGATCCGGGGCAGATACGCCTTGTCCATGCCGATGCCGGTATCCGCCATGATGAAGCGCAGGGTGGCCTTGTCCTCGAATCTCGTCATCTGCTCCACGCTGAAGGTGACCCTTCCTCCTGCCGGGGTGAATTTGACGGCGTTTCCCAGGATGTTGATGATGACCTGCTTCAGCTTCATATCGTCGCCGATGTAATAATCGTCCACGCGGCTGAGCAGGCGGCAGTCATAGGTGAGTCCCTTGTCCTGGCACTGGCCGTTGATCATCGTATTGATCTGCTCCAGCATTTCGCGGAAGGAAAACTCCTCGTTTTTGATGGTCATGCGCCCCGACTCGATGCGGCTCATGTCCAGGATATCGTTGATCAGGGAGAGCAGGTGCCTGGCGCTCCCGCCGATCTTCTCCAGCTGATCCCTGGTGCGCTCCGGCAGGTTCGGGTCCTTCAGGGCGATGCTGTCCAGGCCGATGATGGCGTTCATCGGCGTCCGGATCTCGTGGCTCATGGAGGAGAGAAAGGAGGTCTTGGCCGCGTTGGCCTCCTGCGCCTGGGCAAGGGCGGACTTCAGCGCCTCCTGCTGCTCGGAGAGCGTCCGCTCCATCTCCTTCTCCCGGGTGACGTCGATGAAGATCCCTATGTAGGTTATGGGGGTCCCGTCCGGACGGCGCGTGAGCTGGCCGATGGCGTGGAACCAGCGCCAGCCCCGGTCCTTCGTCAGCAGCCGGTACTCCGCGTCGTAGGTCTTCTGCCCGGAGTAGTCGCGGATCGTGTCCCGGAACATCGCCATGACGTGATCCTTGTCGTCCTTGTGCAGAAGAGAGGCCCAGGCCTCCAGTTCGTCCGGAAAGTCTTCCGTGCTTTCGTATCCGATCATCCTGCGGAAGGTATCCGACCAGGTCACGGAGGCCAGCTCGCCGTGCTCGTCGAAGTCCATGAACCAGGGGCCGGAATCCAGCATACTGTGCATGGTCTTCAGGGACTCGTTCTGCCGCTCCTGCTCCAGCAGCTGATCCTGGAGCCGGAGGCGCTCCTCCAGCTCCTGCTGTTTTCCCTTGCTCTCCGCCTCGACCCTTTCTTTTTCCAGGAGGATGGCGCTGCTGTTCCGCATCTGGTAGAGGAAAACGAGGAACACGCCCAGCAGAAAGACGATGATGAGCAGGCTCTGCAGCAGGCTGCGGGTGGTGATCCCCCGGGTGATCGAGCTGATCTGATTGCTGATCAGCCCCTCCTGGATCAGATAGGTCAGCATCCAGTCCGTACCCGAGACGGGAATATAGTACATGGTCTCGTCCACGTTGTTATACTTAAACGAGATCGCGCCCTCTCTTCCGCCTTCAAAATCCGCGCAGATCTGGTCATAGGAATACTGGGAGCGGAAGGAAGCGTCCTTCAGCGCGTCCAACAGATTCTGCTCCCGGGAGAGGCCACCCAGGACCACGTTGGTCAGGGAGAGGCCGTTTTGGACGTAGAGGTTGCAGAAGGTGGTGCCGTTGGCGTCCGACTGGAGGGAAAGACCGTCCAGCAGCACGTCCATGTCGATCTCCATAAAACAGGTGACCAGAGTTTCTCCGTTAAAGGGAATCCGGTCGATGGGGACCGCGATGACCACCTTCTTATCCGTGCTGAGCATGTCCTTGATGGAAACCTCCGGCTCAGACAGGGCGTTGTAGTCAAATCCGTAGTCGTCTATATTGGTCAGCGTACCCAGGGAAGTGTAGATCAGCCCGTTGGCATCCACAAAAGCGAATTTCTCCACGGTATAGAGCTTCTTCATCCTCGCCTGAAAGGCCTGCAGGTGCTCCATATCCGACAGGTCGTTCCCGTCCATCAGGTCGATGGCGTCGCGCATGTTCTTAATGCTGTTGGTCAGGTTGGAGGCCACCACCTGCTCCCGGCGGCCGGCCAGCTCCCGCAGATAGAAATTGCTGACGGAATGAACGGCCTGCTCCGTACTGTGCTTGGAGCCGGAGCCGGTCCACACCGTGGTCAGGATCAGGATCACAGCGACGATCAGGCCGCCGAGCACCGCGACCCTCACAGTTTTATTCTGTCCGTCCTGTTTTTCGCTCTTCATCTCTGCTTCTTCCTTCCCGCCGTTCTCCGCTCACAGGATATTCGCGCATGCCGTGCCGCCGCGGCTTTGCCGCGAGGCTCAGCCGCCCTTCTCCTCGCGCGCTTCCCGCTTCCGGCGTCTCTGCTCTCGATTGTCCTTTTCCGATTCGAAGAGCTCCACCGCCGCGTCGGTCAGCTCGTCCGGCCAGACCTTTCCGCTTTTCATGACCTTCGCCCAGGGACACAGGGTCTCGTAATCGTCGTCGAAGACGATCGTATACGGGGGGCCGCAGCGGTCGTCGACGGACATGTACAGATGTCTCCCATCGTACATGACGCTGCCCGCATCCCCCTCGGACATGGTTTCGTCGAGAGCGTCGTATATCTCTTTTGTCAGCTCAAACAGATGATACGACTGGATCCCGCCGTACTCGCCGAAATACCGTCCGCTGTTACCGTCAAAACAGGCTTTCCAGCCGGAACCGTTTTTAAACCGCATCCAACTCCCCGTCCCTTTCCCGCCGCCACACGCCGGCGCACGGCGGCGGTCCTTATTCCACACTGAAGCAGACGTATTCGCGGCTGAATTCGTAGCCCAGCTTTTCCGCGAGCCTGACCGACAGCTTGTTCGCCGCGTCCCACGTAGGATCCAGCCCTTCGTCCAGGCACGCGAGGATCAGCTTCGCGGCCGCCGCCGAGCCAAGCCCCCGGCGCCGCTCCTCTTTGGCGGTGCATATCTCGATATCGAGCCTCTGGCGGGAGCGGTAATAGGAGGACGCGGCCGAAGCGAGCTTCCCCTCCCTCATCACCGCGATCCCCCGCCCGAGGGCAAGGTACTTTTCCTTCGATCCGAAAACGGCGACGCAATCCTCAAACAGCTCGTCCTTCAGGCAGAGCTCGTAGACCTCCCCGTCGATCCTGCGGAAGGAATATCCTTCGGGAAGCGAGCCCGCCAGGGCTTCCAGCCTTTCCCGATCAAATGCCGCGTCCTTTTTCATCGCGTAGCGGATCCGCTTGCCGGCGGGGAAGTTGTTCTCGATCAGTGCCTCCCATGCCTCGTTCTGCGGCACGACCAGCAGCCACCGGTCCGGTTTAGAGCGCAGAAGCTCGAGATCCGGCTCTCCGGCGCAGAAGGCGAAGCCGCCGGCCACGGCCAGCGCGGAGCTGGGATGCTCGGGATCGTTGGCGTAGATGCTGCCCATCACGTTTTCCAGGCAGGCGATGATGCCGGTGTCGGGATCATCCCAGCAGGCAAAGACGGGGGCGGCTTTTGACGGATCCTTCAGTTCGCAGATCATTTTTGATCCTCCTGACGGCAGCTGTTTGAAATGGATCGGTTTCCGGGGCGCTATCTGTTTCTCCGGTTGTTCTCCGGCTGACGGTAGAATTCCCGTTTGTCGGAGAACATGCTGCTTTCCGCCGCTTTCACGAGCTCGCGCACGTTCAGGGTGCCCTGCGTCTTCTCCTTCGCAGAGATCCCGAAAGAAACGTGGTATCCTTTTTCGCTCAGCTCCCGCCGGATCCGCTCCAGCTCGGAACGGGTCTTCTCCGGCAGGCCGTCCACCTCGAAGGCTACGAACTCGTCGCCGCCGACGCGATAGGTATGCTCCGGACCGAAATACTGCCGCATTTTCGACGCGACCTCCGTCAGCATTCGGTCTCCCGCCTGATGCCCGTTCTTATTGTTGATCTCATGAAGGCCGTTCACGTCGGCATAGACGCAGATCAGGCCCGATCCGCACAGCTCAGGGTATGCCTGCAGCTGCTTCTCAAAATGATTCCTGTTCTTTACTCCCGTCAGCAGATCGGTCTGGCTCAAGAATTCGATCTGCCTGGATTGGGCAAGCGCCCGGTATTTGACGCTCATGATGAACACCGTCGCGGCGATCGCCACCACGCCGAAGGTGATCGAATTCCAGACGTCGCTCTCCACCACGTCCGGCGTCTTCGACCGGACGACGATCCCGCAGAAGACGGCGACGACCGCCGCCAGCAGAGCGGACAGCCGGATCGGCCGGTCATAGAACAGCAGCGGGCTCACCAGCAGAAAGGCTACGGCCGACACCGCCGGCTTTTCCGCATGGAGCATGGAAACGTGGATCCCAAATACGTACAGCACGATCTCAAAGACGTAGACGAGCGGCATGATGAGCCTGGGCTGCTTCGGCGCAAGGAATTGAACGCACAGCATGATCAGCAGCATGACGACCCCGCAGGTCAGGTACGTAGGGGCGTTCACGGCGGTGAATCCGCCGGAAAGCATGCTCACGATGAACAGCAGGAAAAACATCACCCCCGCCAGGGGAGAAAACACCTTCAGCAGCACCTCGTTTTCCTTCCGGACGCTGGGAAGCAGCTTATGATATTCCTCTTTTTCTACCCCTGCATAAAGAAACAGCTTCGCCAGTTTTCTGATTTGATCCATCTATACGCTCAACTCCTTATCTGCTGTACCGGATTATACGCCGCGCAAGAAAAAGTGTCAACGAGAACCATCCCCGCTGACACCCACGTATTCAACCACACAGCACGGTAAAACGCCGATCGCATAACTTGCCAGATCGCCTGCGGAAAAGCCGGTTCCTATGATTATTCTCAATAGCTTATTTGTAATTCCAAACCTGTCGCAGATCCCCCACAACTGGAGGAACTCAACTGCAAAGGCAAATATCAATATTGCAGTCGGTATGATATACCACTTTTCAGGCTTTACCGGACGGATTGTTCGAATAATTGTATAAATAAGAACTACCACCAGCACATCGCCCAAATAATTACGGATCCATCCGGTGGCGTACAAACCAATCAGGCTTTCAATGCCAAGGAGCAACAAAGACGTTACACCATATATTAATCTTCTCATCTTGACGTCTTAATGAATGACATAACAGGATGCTTTGCTTTCACCTTTTGTGATATCTATTTCATCCATATCCAGCTTGGCTTCATAAGGTTTGGGCAATAATACGACCGTCTCGATGTTCGGTCGAGCGAACAACAAAAATCATGATGTCCACTCAATATCACTGAAATAACTATACCGCCTTTATCATGATCATTTCCATCGGCTGCTCATATCCCGGAACGTCAACCACTAATCTACCGCAATCCCTATATCCAAGTTTACGATAGAAATGTTGAGCTTTCTCATCTACCTGCGTCGATGTCATCAGCATTCCATATCCCTTGGATCTCATGTCCTGTTCCCAATGCTCCATCAGCAGTTTTCCGTATCCCTTTTTGCGATGATCGGAATCCATAAAAAGC
>JAEEGL010556248.1_pt1 | contig 13576 bp, 13 predicted proteins | sample 9134231 | NCBI WGS metagenome assembly JAEEGL01 (sample SAMN16246548, study PRJNA631951) | gut metagenome | biome: gut microbiome; feature: rumen; material: fiber-attached | host: Bos | place: Iran: Karaj | collected 2018-10
AATGTTATGATGCCAAAAAGTTTCACCTTCTCGTATGACTTTACGCCGTTTGCGAAATTTTCTGCAATCTGTCTGTAAAAGAAAACAATCGCCCCACCAACTGCGGCGATTACTAGTCCACCAAACATCCATCCGAAATCGAAAGTAAAATCCATAACCTCATTATAACAAATTTTAGCAATAAGAAAAGACAACAAAAAAACGCCCGGAAGGCGTTTTAGGAACAAATCTGGTGGAGTAACAGGGACTCAAACCCTGGACCTCTGCCTTGCAAAGGCAGCGCTCTAATCAACTGAGCTATTACCCCAGATGGTGGGGATATGTGGACTTGAACCACAGACCTCGTCATTATCAGTGACGCGCTCTAACCAGCTGAGCTATATCCCCGTTAATTATTAAAATACTACACTCTATTTTATATCAAAATCCCCAAAATGTAAAGTGTTTTACCCAGAAAAAGGAAAACCGCCTTTTAGCTAACGGCGGCTTTCCCAGGTCATACATACACTTAAGTAGCCTCGCAGTTTAATCTACTCAAGTTAATACCATTTTATATCACCGCGCGCATAATGTCAATACTTTTTTTCCACATTTTGTGCAAAAAATATTAAAAAAGTGTTCGGAAAAAATAAATAAATTAAAACATAAATCAAGGAAAAAGCATGTTGACAAAACTAAAGCGGTATGATATAATAGAACCATAGCCTCTTTGTAGGTGTGTTTTATCAGTATAATTGTGGTGGGCAGAACGGAGATTCCACAATGTCTGGAACCAAAGCTGGTGGCATGAAAGCTGCCGCTACCAACAAGGCCAAATACGGTAAAGAGTTTTATGCTCGTATCGGTAAAAAGGGCGGCCAAAATGGTCACACTGGCGGTTTTGCCGCTAACCCTGCACTAGCACGCATTGCTGGCGCTAAGGGTGGACGCATCTCTCGTCGTGGCCCAGCTAAAAAAGCTGCCTAATTTAAATTACATCTGGGGCAATGATAATTGCCATCGATAGATTGAAATCGCGTTAGCCCGCAAACAGGGCAACGCGATTTTTTTTCTACCCAATCTCTGTAGGTGTCGAGCTCATTTTCGGCAAACTCATCATCAAACTGTATACCATATTTACTGCTTAGCTCTCTCGCCTTTTCCCAAGCTTCGCGCTCCAACTTTACTCTCTGTATATTTGTTTTGAAATCTCTGTGCCCACATAAGGCATGCCCCAACTCATGGAGTAACAATAGGGAAGATTCCTCTGGACCTATCATGATTGTTCTCGGGGGACGAAAGGAGTATTTTTTTCCAGAGACAAAACGAATATCAGGGTAATCCACCCTTAACCGCTCTATTAGCTCTTCATTCATTATCGCTTGCCTTTAGAGTATAAATAGCATCCATAAATCACAGATTCAAGCGGTCGGCGTGGTCGACGAAGCTTAACATCAAGCCTGGGTAAATAATTTACATATAGTTTAAAAATATTACCAAGCGGACCACCCAGCACAATCGTATCCGGATGATAGGTGTTGATAATATCCGGCAAACCCAATCCTACCCTATCTGCAACTTCTCGCAAAATCTGAACACCTCTTAAATCTGTAGCGTACTTGACTCCGAAACGCTTTTCGAGAGCCGAAGCGGCGGCGAGATCCTCCCATTCAGCCTCAGTCCCATCAAATGAATAAATTTTGTGTCCAGGCTCAAATTCATTCGACCCAGGCAATAAATGTCCCCTCGATGCAATACCGCCACCAATACCGGTCGAAAATGTCAGAAACACTGTCTTACCAGGCAAGCGATGCGACTCATATACTGCCGCCAAATTAGCATCATTTTCAAAATACACCGGGCAATCAAATAGTGACTTGATTGGTGTATATAGGTCTACACTACCCCAGTTACGATTGCCGAAAACGACTGAACAATTTTTTTGTACAATACCCGGAATTGCCACCGTCACCGCTAAAATATTCGGCCGTACAAAATCTTTAAGTACGCGCATCAAATCGTCCACAAAAACATCAAACTTATCCGCCGTCTTAAATTTTAGACGACGAACCACCCGCCCACGTTTTGAAAACAGGGCAACTAATGTTTTGGTACCTCCAATATCGACACTTAAATACATTATACCTTGATTATAACATAATTATTTGCTATAATAGTACAAGTTTTTGGTTTCCTTAAGGGAACTAAAAGGAAGGAAATATAATAACATGGCAAATGCCAAAAAAGTAACTTTTGACGACCTTCTAAAGGAAGAAGGTTCCAAAAAAGTCATCGCAGGCGATACTGTAAACGGTACGGTTATCTCTGTAAAAAAGCACGAGATTTTGATTGATCTCGGAAGTCAGGGCGTCGGGCTTGTTCCGCGTCGTGAAGCGTCGTATGTACGCAATATAAACGTTGGTGATGAGGTTTCTGCCTCTGTCATCGAAGCCGAAATGGACGATGGTTATATATTGCTATCGCTCAAGAAAGCGGTCAAAGACAAGGGATGGGACGAAATTCAAGCCAAACTAGACAATGGCGAAATCGTAGAAGTTATTCCATTTGACGCTAACCGTGGTGGTCTATTGGTTGAATATGAAGGTATTCGTGGCTTCTTGCCAGTATCTCAGCTTTCAGCCGAACACTATCCACGCGTAGGTAGTGCCGACAAAGACGAAATCTTACAGCGTCTCAACTCTCTCGTTGGCAAGACTATCAAGGTCCGCATTCTTGATGCTATCAAGAAAGACAACAAACTGATTTTCTCGGAGAAGGAAGCTATTAAAGACGGACTCGCCGAGCGCTTTGCCGAGCTTAAAGTTGGCGACACTGTAAAAGGTGTGGTCACGGGGGTGGTTGACTTTGGTGTATTTGTGAACGTTGACGGTATTGAGGGGTTAGTGCACATCTCAGAGATTTCTTGGGAACGCGTTAATAATCCGTCAGACTATGTTAAGGTTGGAGAAACAATCGAAGCAAAAATTATCGCTATCGACAAAGAGCGTCTCTCGCTTTCGATGAAGCAACTGGTCGAAGATCCATGGTTATCCGAAGTTGATAAACTTAAAAAAGGCGACAAGGTAGAAGGTACAGTAACTCGCATTACACCATTTGGTGCCTTTGTGCAAATCAGCCCAGCGGTCGAAGCTCTCGTTCACGTTTCAGAACTAGGCGAAGGCTCGGATGTCGATCCAGAAAAAATCTTCACTCTAAACGAGCGTAAGACTTTCAAGGTTTTGGATATCGACAAAGAAGGTCGTAAGATTTCATTGTCAATTGCCAAATAAAGTATTTAGCAAAAAATAGCTCCAAAAAAGTGGAGCTATTTTGTTGCATTTTTTTATCACTAGCAGTATAATGGTATAAAGCATATAAAAGAAAGGTCAAATAATGCAAAACATCGATAACTTTATCGAAGGTCTGCTTAAAGAGAAGGGCATCACCGATATCGATCCTGATACCAAAGAGGATCTCGTAAAAGAAATGAAAGAACAGCTCATGGAGCAAATTGATAAAGCCGTCGTTTATAAGCTTAGTGACGAAAAAGCCACAGAGCTTGCTAGTTTGATGGATGACCCAGGTTTCACCAGAGAGCAACTGACCGAATTTATAGCAAATTCCGGAGTAAACATCGATGAGGTCGCCGACGAAATGATGTCAAAGTTCCGCAGTTTCTATTTAGGGATAGGAGAATAAAATGAAAGAATCGTTCAACAGTAGCAATGAAGCCAACGCTGAAAATGGTGCGCAGAGCTTAATTAAGCAATATCCAGAAATTGTCGACTATGCGGCCTCCAATCTCACGGATGGCACCAAGAAAGGCCTCGAAGATAGATTTGCCCAAATTGAGGAAGACGAACAAAAAGATCGCCAGAGACCAATGAGTCGCAAACACACCGAAGAAGAATATGAACAAATTCGAAGAAACGTTACACGCGAAGCAGTTGAGCATGACCTTTCGCTGCTTACGCCAGAAGCCTCCAAGAAGCTTAATGACCAATTTGCAAATATCGAATGGGATGAGCACCACGCGGATCCTAACAGACCAAAACATTCCAAAGAAGAATACGACAAATTCCGCCGTGATGCCGTCGCAGAAGCTATGGCGAGCTTAAGACCTGCAGAGACGCCAGCAGCTAGTGTCGCTCCAGAAGCACCAAAAGCCAGGGCAGTTAAACCTACGGCCAAAAGTGAAGTATTAACCCCGGCAGTCAGTGGAGAAAAAACCACCATCGCCGCAATTGAAGGCCTGAATGTCACGGACGAAACAAGAAACTGGCTTGAGGGTGAACTCGCGCAGATCGACTGGGACGAACGTCAAGATTATGAAGATCCGCACAAGATTAGCCATAAGCACACCAAAGAAGAATACGAACGATTTAGGAAAGAAGCAGTCCGCGAAGCAGTCAAAAAAGATATGAGAAAGCTCTCCAAGCAAGCTCGTCAGAGGATTAAAGACGAAACTGCTCAAATCAACGAAGATGAAAAAAAGGACTACGAGAATCCATATAAGATTACCCATAAACACACCAGGGATGAATACAGGAAATATCGTCGTGATGTTATAGCAAAAGCTCTTCTTGAATTAAGCAAGAAACCAGAACCAGAACCAAAACCAGAACCAAAACCAAAGGGCAAAGAAAACCTTAAGCGTATTGACGATAAGGCTAATGGAGATATCAAAAAAGATTTAGGTCATGGCATGACTCCTAGTGCATCTGACGAAGCCGGTGAGGGCGAGATAACGATTCCAAGGGGCGTTGAAGAAGCTAAAAAAGAAATTTCCAAAGTCGAATCTGAGGCTAAAGACCTTGAAGCTAAGACCAAGGCCCTAGAAGAAGATATAGCCAAACTCACTGCTAAGGAAGAGAAACAACCGGAGAAGCAATCAACGGACACCAAGAGTGGTGAAACACCAACTTCCAAAAAGCCTGAAGAAATAAAACCCGAAGAAGAGGATCCCGAGTCAGTCACTGGTATATTGGCTAGGTTCCTCAAAGAGGAAAGAGAAAAGTACAAAGAGGAAAGAGAAAAGCGCAAAGCGGAGCTTGCAAAAATCGACGGGGAGCTCTCGGAAATTGAAACCAAATTAGTCGACATTGATGGAGAAGAAGCTGAAGACGCCGAAGCGATAGCAGAATTAAAGCAAACGCGAAGCAATATCGAACGACAAGTTGGTATCATCGATCAAACGCCATTAGTTGCTGTTGGCGTAGACGTTACTCGTGATAGGAACGCACTTGCGGAAAGGCTTGCTCGCAAGGTTGAAGCCTTCAACACTAGGAAAAAATCCCTAATCACCCGCATTTGGAAAACTAAACTATTCCCAAAGCGCTTCTCTGAAGATATCGCAAAAGAGTATGTTGCTAGTAAGCGAACCGCCAAGGTTGGAGAAGAAGACTTAACCGTCAACGAATTAATCGCCCGCAAAAGCAAGGGTATCATCGAACGCTTTGAATTTGGTGCAGTTGATGCTATGATGGGGTTATCTCGTAATCGTCTCGAATCCGATGAGGATATTACCGAAGCCGACAGAGAAACGACCGAAAAAGTGCGCACGGAAATTGAAAATTACATCGAAAGACGCCCCAAAAACGGAGAAAATCTTGAAGACCTCAGGCGCGAGCTTATGGCTAATGTCGATGCAATTGTCGCCGAAGCGATTAAGAACGGCAAAGCAAAAGAAGGGCTCAGAGTCGGCAATTATGACAGAATTGCAGAGAAGGCATATCAGAGATATCATGACTACGTTGAAGCTGCAGTGCAATCACGCTGTAAAGTTGAGCACGAGGTTGCCATGGCAGCCGTGATGAGCGGGTTCAGACTATTCTTTGGCAGGGCCCACGATCGTAAAGCCCAGGAAGATGCCCTTAGAGCAGCCGAATCTGTAGCAGAGTAAGCACACCCTGACAAGTAGAGTTTTAGAGGAGTTAAAATGAAATACACCAAGAAAGATTATGATGAACGTCCGTGGCTTAAATACTACGAAGAAGAAAACATTCCAGCCAATATTGAATATCCAGATTGTTCTATGGTGGATATGGTTATTCAATCTGCCGAAAAATGGCCAGACAATGTTGCTTATTCCTATTATGGTCACAAAGTAACCTATAAAAATTTCATTCGAAAGATTGAAAAAGTTGCCCGTGCCCTCAAAAACTACGGCGTTAAAGAGGGCGACCGGGTCACGATTTGTATGCCAAATACTCCAGAGGGAATTACCATGGTTTATGCGGTCAATATGGTGGGCGCCGTTTGTAATATGGTTCACCCTCTTTCGTCCGAAAAAGAGCTCGAGTATTACATTAGGGTTACCGACTCAAAGTACGTTCTCGTTTTTGACGCCGTTTTCGATAAAATCTACAAACTCCGTGACGTCGCCCAATTAGAGCGCATCATAGTCGTGCGACCTAGCGATGGCTTAGGCTTTCTAAAACAGCGCATGTATAAACTTCTTCATGTTAAAAAAGTCAAACTGCCGACAAGTGATAGCAGGGTGGTGCTTTGGGAAGATTTTATCGCCAATTCGTATTTTTACCAAGGTAATTATCACGAAGAGCGCAGTGGTGCTGATCCCGCAATAATCATGTATTCTGGTGGCACCACTGGTGCACCAAAGCCAGTGTTACTCTCCAACCTCAACATCAACGCCGAATCCATCTGTGATGCCACGATGATTCGCCAAATCGTTCCTGGAGCCACAGTTTTATCCATCCTGCCACTCTTCCACTGTTTTGGCCTAGGTGTCTGTATTCATACCCCGCTTTGTAGAGGGATGGGGTGTATTCTTATTCCAGCCTTTTCACACAAACAATTCGCCGATATCATTAGAAAGAATGAGCCAAACTTTATTGTGGGCGTTCCTACTTTGTTTGAGGCCCTGACGAATACAAAGCTTAAACCAGACGATTTAAAATCGGTCACAGCAGTTATCTGTGGCGGTGACGCTCTAAATCAAACCCTGCGCGACAAAGTCAATAACTACCTCAAAGCTCACGGTTCAAGCGCTAAAATACGTGTTGGTTATGGTCTAACCGAAGGCTCCGGCGCAGTTTGTCTTTCACCGGAAAATGCCTTCGCCGATGGCATTATCGGTGCACCTCTTCCTGACACTTACTTTAAGATTATCAAGAATGACACATTCAAAGAGCTACCGGTTGGTGAAGAAGGCGAAATTTGTATCAGCGGTCCACTGGTAATGATGGGCTATCTCGACAACGACGCTGAAACCGCCCAGGCCATTCGCGTACATCCTGACGGTAAAGTCTGGCTTCACACCGGTGACCTTGGTCGCCTCGATAAAGACGGACTTATCTACTTTGCACAACGCTTAAAACGCATCATTATCTCTAGTGGCTATAATATTTACCCAACCCATCTCGAGTCAGTCATTAATTCTCATGAGGCAGTACTCACGTCCACGGTAATTGGTATAGATCATCCTTATAAAGGTCAGGTACCAAAAGCCTTCATCGTTTTGAAACCAGGCTATCGTCCAGGCAAGCGTATTGAACGTGAAATCAGGGAATTACTCGAACGCAACGTCCCAATCTATGCGCTTCCAACCGCCTATGAATTCCGCGACAAGCTTCCGCAGACTCTCGTTGGTAAAGTTGCCTTCAAAAAACTCGAAGCTGAAGAAAAAGAAAAGAGATAAAAGTTATTTCTTGAGATAATTGAGCCTAACTCTAGTCTTAAACTTTAGTGGTTTTTGTTTCAAAAAACGATTTTTACGCCAATTTGGGAAATACTCTCTTAACATTTCACGTGAGCGTTGGAATCCCACCTTTCCTTCGGGAAAATTCGCAAAATCTTTTGCTGAATCAATTAACAGATTCCAGATAAAAAACCACTCTAGCTCATCATGAAATTCCGCCGCGGCTCCGGCCTTTTCAAACCTATCATGCAACCCCTCAAGCGCTTCAAATATATCCAAATAATGTGGATCCCATTTGCGCTTATGGAGCACCGAATCGTCATTTTGATAATAAACATAAAGCGGCTGATCTACCGAGGCAAACTTATCCGTGAATAAAATCAAAGATGAAATCATTTCCATATCTTCATGAATGATACCTTCTCTAAAAGCAAATTTATGCTTAAGCCACCATTTACGTCGAATCAAAAACTGCCACGGCCCTGCACCATACCGCACGAAGCGACTTCGGTAGTCTTTTGAGCTAGCGTCTACCGCTGACAAATAATCAGACTTTCCATTAGAATACACTCGCCGAGCCCCCATCATTACGAGGTCGGCCTGGGTCCTTTTTGCTTCAGCGATTAAAAGGGAAGCACTTTCCAAAGTTACCTCGTCATCCGCATCAATAAACCAGATATAATCCCCTGAAGCTTTTTTAGCACCCATATTCCGCACTGCGCTTGCACCCTCAGTAGGGCATTTTAGCACCGATATTTGGTAATCATATTTTTTTGCAATCTTTTTAGCTAGTTCAAGGGAATCATCTGTAGAATTATTGTCAATCAAAATTATTTCGCCATCGGTTTTAGAAACCGCCTCGTAAACTGACTTTACGCACCTTTCGAGGTACTTTTCCGCATTATATACCGGTATAATTACCGAAATTATCATATCAATATTATAGCATGTTATGGTATAATCAAAACTATGAAGAAATTAGGTTTTATAATAGGTGGTGCAATATTAATCTTTATGATTGCAGTTAGTGTGATGATTATGAACCATCCACCAGCCGAAAAAGTTGTCCTGACCGAATATACTGCCGAAGATGTCGTTAACCTCTCTTACGGCATAGACTTTACTCAGTACGACCCAGAGACAATCATCGGCCCCAACAACAACAATGGTGGACTCAACGAAAAAATCAAAGGCGACAAAAACGCTCCAGTTATAATCTTTGAATATGCGGATTATTCTTGCTCTCACTGCGCCGAGATGAACACCGAGATTAATCGTATCTATAACGAGTATAACGGCAAAGTCGCAATCGTCTTTCGTAACTATATGTTAGGCTATAGCAACGGCGTAGAAATGGCTGCCGCAGCGAACGCTGCTGATCTCCAGGGCTACTGGGAAAACTTTAAAAATACCATCTTTTCCGAACAGGCCGTTTGGTATTCCATGAAGCCCAAAGAACTCAAAGAGTACCTCAGCAATGCTTTTATGGAAGCTTCGAATGGCAATGGCGATCTTGAAAGATTCTTCGTTGACATGTCGTCCACCGACGTTATTCAAAAAATCGCCTTCGATCACGCTGCTGGCGACTCCGTGGAGCTTACTGGCACGCCGCATTTCCGCATTAATGGGGAACAAGTTAAAAGCTCAGAGCTCCGCAAAAAAATTGACGAAATCCTAGCTAGCCAGGGTCTATAGTCCCGTGATACAATAAAAGCATATGGTTTGGAAGATTTTAATAGTTTTTCTTATATCAATGGTACCGCTAATTGAGCTCCGCGGTGCAATTCCAGTAGCTGTCGGAATGGAATTGGGTCTTCCAGAGTGGCTGGTGCTTATCGTTGCCATTATTGGCAACATGCTACCGGTGCCAATTATTTATCTATTCGCTCGCAAAGTCCTAGACTGGGGTAGCACGGTAAAATGGAAACCCTTTAAAAAATTCTGTGTTTTTTGTCTTAAAAAAGGCGAAAAAGCCGGCACAAAACTTCTCAAAAAAGCCAAAGCTGGTGCCTACTTTGCTCTCTTTCTCTTCGTTGCTATCCCAATTCCTGGCACCGGCGCTTGGACTGGTACTCTCGCCGCAAGCATTCTAAAACTTGATTTCAAGAAAACTATCATTGCAATCATGGCTGGTGTGCTTGTGGCTGGACTAATCATGCTTGCCTTCTCTCTAGGACTTTTCAAGGTAATCTTTGGTGGAGCCTAAAATGGGAGTCAAAATACACGGTGTCTACAAGCACTATAAAGGAAACTATTATATTGTCGAAGATATCGGCTATCACTCTGAAACCCTAGAGAAACTCGTCATCTATCGCGCACTCTATGGCGACCACAAAGTCTGGTGCCGTCCCTATGATATGTTCTTGGATGAATTGGATAAGGAAAAACAGGCCAAATATGGTCAAAAACACCGTTTTGAGCCGCAGAACATCAAAAACATGATATAATGACTGGGCTAGCGATAAAGACTACGTTTGCCCCATAAAGCTAATGTATACTTGACAAAAATAAGCATGTGTGGTATAATGGTGTCATAATCGCACATTAAAAAGGTTCAAGGGGTTATTAGTATCTAGGTGAGAGACCTACTCTGTGAATATAAATTATTTATAGAGTAGGTCTCTCATAGAAAGTTAAACCTACCACGGATTCAAAACGCCCCATATGGTGCGAAATTATTCCGGTAAGGTTTACTTTTAAGAGGGATACTACATTGGGGGAGGAAAACCCATGAAAAACATCATTAAGAAGTCTATGAGCATCCTGCTCGCCCTGTCCCTGCTGATCGTCGGCGCTGCCGCCGCCCAGCTGACCGCGGATTATTTCCGCGGCCTCGATGTAGCCCACGGCACGTTCGCCGTGGGCGTCCGACCGTCCGCCGACGGAATTCTGGGGATTTCTGGCTGGAACAACAGCGACGCCCTGGAATTCCCCTACGTAGACGTAGGGACTACCTACCTGGGTGAGCTGGGCCAGTGGGTCTCCGGCGAGACGATGGTGCCGCGCACGGCACAATACACCGTATCTCTGGAGGATCCGGAGCTTGACTCCGTGGAACTTGCGTTCCGCATCTGGATCGAGGGATCCGACGCGGAAAGCGCCGCTGCCGCCCTGGCCGTCGGCATCGAAGTCAACGATGCCGCAGCGAGGGCGTTCATCCTCTCTGCTGATCTGATCAGCGAGGGGGACGGCCCGTTCTACCCCCAGGAGGACGGGACGTGGGCTACGCCCGACATCTTCCTCGGGGTGGTGTCTCAGGACACCACCGCCACCATCGGCATCGCCTTGATGTCGACGGCTACCGAGGTGATCCGCGGTGATTACAAGATCACCGTGGACATCTACCCGCTACCCTGAGAACCCGAAACCCCCGCAACACTCGTTGCGGGGGTTTTCACATTCACAAGAGATATTCACACGTCTCCTCGCTCGCCGAACTAGCTGCGCCAGTTCGCGCCTGACCTCGGAAACAGCAAAAAATTTGATAACTAGAATCGCCTAGATGGGTGATTTCTTCGCGCGAAGCGCGTCTTACCGACGAGCGAGCACGAAAAATCGCCCAGATTAGGCGATTCTAGTATCAAATTTTGGCTCCCCCGGCCAGACTCGCACCGAAGGTCCGATGTCTGCACTTTTTGACGTTTTTCTGACAAAAAAATGGCTCCCCCGGCCAGACTCGAACTGGCAACCTCGAAGTTAACAGCTTCTTGCTCCACCATTGAGCTACAGGGGAATACATCTATTATAGCATATTTTATTAAAATGTGGTAAAATTAAGTAAACCAATTCTATTTTTTAATATTTTTGGCATGGAAAGGAGCAAAATGGAAGAAAAAACAATCCAAATCGCCGGTTCTATCACCGTAGACGAGCTTTCTAAAGCTCTCGGCCTTTCTGTTACCGAACTTATCGGCACTCTCTTTAAAAATGGCATCGTTGCCACTATTAACCAGCGTTTAGACTACGAAACCGCTTCTATTATCATAGATGAGCTAGGTCTCAAAAATGTAAAACTCGAAAAAAAGAACACCGCTACTAAGACTAGCGAGGTTCACAGGGAGCTTTCCGATAAAGCTGTCTCTCGTCCTCCAGTTGTTGCGGTGATGGGGCACGTTGACCATGGCAAAACCACGTTACTTGACACACTTCTCAATAAAAAGACCGTCGAAGGGGAAGCTGGTGGCATTACTCAGCACATTTCAGCCTATCAGCTAAAGCATGACGACCGCCTGATTACTTTTCTCGATACCCCAGGGCACGAAGCTTTTGCTGCTATTCGTCAACATGGCGCCATGCTTACAGATATCGTCGTAATCGTCGTTGCCGCCGATGATGGCGTCAAACCTCAGACCATCGAGGCAATCAACTTTGCCAAGTCCGCTAATGCTAAGATAATCGTCGCTATCAACAAAACTGACCGCGAAGGTGCCGATATTGACCGCACCAAAGCTGATTTGTCTAACCACGGTCTCCAACCCGAAGAATGGGGCGGCGACATCACTATGGTACCGATTTCCGCAAAGCTCAATCAAAACCTCGACCAACTCGTTGATATGATTTTACTTACTGCCGACATTGAGGAACTCAAAGCTGACATTGATATCCCAGCTGAGGGCCTCGTTATTGAGTCGCACATGGAGACCGGCAAAGGATCGGTCGTAAATCTCTTAGTCACCGGCGGGGAATTAAAAACCGGCGAATTCATCGTGGCCGGCTCAGCCTATGGCAAAATTCGTACTATGCTAGACTGGCAAGGCAAACCAAAGGGCAAGGCTACCCCGTCTACCCCAGTCACTATTACCGGTTTCAAAGATCTTCCGAACTTCGGTGATCGTTTTGTCGAGGTAAAGGACGAAAAAACCGCCCGCAAGATGGCGCTCCTCAATGCTCAGGCTATCGCAAATGAATCTGCCTCTGCCAACGTTACCTCTACAGATCTTCTCCGCATGATGAATGTGGCTGATAATTCCAAGATATTCAATGTTATTATCAAAGGCGACGTGCTCGGCTCGGTTACCAGCGTGGTGGATAGCCTCAAGATGATTGATACACATGGCGAGATTACACTCAATATCGTCTCTACTGGTGTCGGTGATATCAACGAAAATGATGTATACATGGCAGCAGGCGACCGTACGGTGATTTATGGTTTTAACGTCTCTGTTCCGGTCAATATTTCCAAGATGGCAGCGCGTGACAATGTTCCGATTCGCACCTATAAGGTGATTTATGAACTCCTGGATGATGCTAAGCACGAAATGGAAAACCTCCTTGATGCTGAGGTTATCGAAGAAGACAAAGGCGAAATGAAAGTACTCGGCGTTTTCCGCACCGAAAAAACCAGCATCATCGCTGGTGGTGAAGTGTTAAAAGGCGACGTAAAACCTGGCTATCTTGCGAGGGTTATTCGTGATAAAAAATACCTCGGCGAAGCCGAAATTGTCTCCACTCAAAAGGAAAAAATGGACGTAAAAGAGCTAGTCTCTGGTGAGACTGGCGGCCTAGCCCTCAAAACCACCTCTAGAATTGATCTCCAGATAAACGACCGCCTCAAATTCTTTACCCGCGAAACCAAAAAACGCACTCTGTAATCCGAAATCACATTATTAAAAAGTACTAGCCTTGTCGTTTTTTTTGTGCTATTATAAACATAAGGAGTATCAAAATGCAATTTGACGACAAGTTTTTACAAGAGATGGGTCTCACAGCGATGCCAGAGGACCAAAAGCAAGCCTTCCTCGATTATGTTCAGGAGGAGCTCGAAGTCCGCATCGGCGAAAGGATATCTAAGGGTCTTACCGAGGTGCAATTAAACGAGTTCGATATGATTACTGACCCGCTCGAAGCCGCCAAATGGCTTGAAAAGAATCGCCCAGACTACCGCGAAATCGTTACTCGCACTATCGAGGAAATGAAAGCAGAAATCCGCGCCAACCG
>JAEEGL010760291.1_pt1 | contig 13576 bp, 16 predicted proteins | sample 9134231 | NCBI WGS metagenome assembly JAEEGL01 (sample SAMN16246548, study PRJNA631951) | gut metagenome | biome: gut microbiome; feature: rumen; material: fiber-attached | host: Bos | place: Iran: Karaj | collected 2018-10
AAAGAAAGACAAGAAGAAAAAATCAGATAATACCCAGGAAGTCACTCAGCTGGATGCAGTCGTAAAGTATGCTTCGAAGATCGCAGAAGAGCATAAGATCGCGGCTGTACGACAGATATGGCTGCCTGCACTGGCGAAGAAGATATACCTCGAGGAGCTCGCAACGGAAAAGAGCGAAGGATTCTCACTGCGACTGCCTGTAGGTCTAGCGGACAATCCCGAGGCACAGAGCCAGTACACGGCCTATGTGGATTTCCTCGCAGACGGAAACCTGCTGGTGTGCGGTCCTTCCGGATCGGGCAAGACGACACTGTTGCAGTCCGTCATCTACGGTGCGGTAACGCAGTATCAGCCGTCGGATGTCAACATCTACATACTCGACTTCTCATCGCGTACCATGTCGGTATTCGCTTCGATGCCGCATATCGGCGGAGTATGCTTCGACGGTGAGGATGACAAGCTCAGCGATACTTTCGAGTTCTTTGCAAATGAGCTGGCAGAGAGAAAGAAGAAGTTCGCATCAATGGGCATCGGCTCCTTCAAGGAGTACGTACAGTTCAACAAGGACTGTCCCGCGCTGCTTCTGGTGCTGGATAACTTCACGGCTTTCTATGAGAACTATGACAGGTTCGATGATGATCTGGCTGTCATCACGAGAGAAGGAACCAGCTACGGAATATATACCGTCATCACAGCCAATGCTTCGGGAGACCTCAGGAGCCGCCTGCGCCAGAACTTCAACTGCGGCATAGCTCTCCAGATGCCCGACCGCTTCGAATATGAGGCAGTGACGGGTGAGAGGACCGAGATCATACCCGAGGGCAAGACTCCGGGCCGCGGTCTCATCAAGGCACCTGTAAGTGTCGAATTCCAGGTCGCTCTTCCCGTCAAGGAAAAGGACGGACTGTCACAGGCACAGAGCATCAAGAAGAGCCTGGCAGGCGTGAATGTGGAGTCGGGAGCAAAGGGCGCGAAGAAGCTCGGACAGGTGCTGGATTCACTCAGCATAAAGGAACTCCTCGCAGAGACAAAGGACTATCCCGAGAACAAGTTTGCAGTAGGAAAAACGATGGACGGTGAAACCGTACTGACTCTCGACATGGATAACGAATACTGCGTGAGTATCATCGGTCTCGGCAAGACAGGAAAGACAAATCTTATCAAGGCTCTTGCCATGGAAGCAGGCCAGAAGGGCGACGAGATCATACTCTTTGACGGCAAGAGCGAGGAGCTGAAGGATTTCGCCAAGAGTGCAAAGATCAAGAACTACATTACCGATGCAGCAGCCCTCTTTAAGGTGATGCAGGAGGATATCGTTCCGAAGTTCGGAGAAAGAAACGGCATAGTAAATGAAGCAAGAGATGCCGGCAAAAATGTGGCAGAGGCTCTGAAGGATCAGAAGAGGATAATCATACTGATCAACGATTATGCTTCATTCATCGAGACGGTATACTCAGACGAGTACGATATGAGTGCATTCTTCGAGACGGCTCTTGAGAAGGGCAGAGACCATAAGATACAGTTTGTTGCGGCAATGACGAACGATGATGTGAGTGACTGCGCAAGATATCAGGTGTCGAGACAGTTCATAGCAATGGAAAGCGGAGTAAATCTTGGCGGACTGTTCGACCAGCAGAACGTGCTTCATTGGGAGATGTCTTCGGCAGATGCGGTAAGACAGCTTGAGGCAGGTTTCGGATATGCGCTCACAGAGGACGGAGCTCCGGCCAGGATGCTCACACCTCTCGTATAAAGGAGGAGATTCATTATGAGTAAGATCTTTTTGGAAACGGAAGTTCCGGGTATAGCAAAGACCTATGAGTTTTCAGCTGACTCCGTCATGACAGTCGGAACCGTAAAAAAGGAAATGGTAGAACAGATAAGTGCCGTTGAGAATATGACGGTATTTCCGGATCCCGATAAGGTGCTCGTATGCAGCATCAATATGCAGGGACTGCTTCAGGACAGCGATACGCTCGGGAGCATCGGAGTAAACAGCGGCGACAAAATAATGCTTATATAAGGAGATTATCATGGCAGATATGACTAATGTCGATGCGGGGAAACTGCGTCAGTCGGCGTCGAGGATAGGTAGTCTGGCGAGTGACCTGTCCGGCAACGTCAGCAAGATCAATGAGGCGATCGGCAATCTGTCCAAGTCGTGGGTGAGCGATGCTGCAACACAGTTTTTGCAGAACTGGCATACGGACGAGGAAGCACTGCTGGAGATGGTCGATCAGTACAGGGAGATTTCCGATATCATGAACGAGCTTGCACAGGATTTTGAAGCTTCGGAAAATGAATCGGAGAGTCTCGTGGCAAAGATAAAGATATGAGGAGGTTAGGAAATGGCAGCAGGAAATGAACAGAAAGTCGACACCGCGCTTCTTGCGAACTGTGCGGAAACCCTGGCTCCTCTCATCAAAAACCTGGAGAATATATTCGAACAGTTCCAGCAGGAGGTGAAAAACTCCAGAGGAGACTGGCAGGGTGATACATCCGATGATATCAGGAATACGGCGAACCAGCTGAAGTCCAGCTCTTCCGAGATCATAAGAGTGCTGAACGGATACGTGAGCGGACTCAAGGAACTGGCCGGGATATATGACAAGGCAGAGAGCAAGGTCAATGATACGGGTAAATCACTGAAGTTCGGCAGTACGTTTAAGTGAGGGTATGATCAATGGCAATCAAATTTAACTATCAGCAGACGATCCAGCAGGCACAGCAGCTTGAGCAGATGGCATCGGATCTGTCCGGCAAGACAAAAGGAAAACTGACCGGAGTAAAGGATAACCTGAGTGCCGCGTGGACAGGAAACGCAGGCAAGAGCTTCGTGAAGTTTTTGGGAGATGCAGAGTCGGACCTTGACGCCAAAGCCAAGTACCTGCGAGGTGTGGCGGATTATCTGAAAAAGACGGCAAAGAAGATCAAGGCAGCGGAAGAAGCTGCACAGGCATCAGCTTCAGGTATTTCATAGAAAGAGGAAGATCATGGCAGCAAAGAATACCGTAAATTATCAAAAAATGAGAGCGGCCATCTCGGAGCTTGAAAATATCCATGCCAATATGCAAAAGCATATGAAATCTCTGGACGAGACAATGTCTACTATAAAGAAGGTATGGAAGGGCGAGGCGGCCAATGAGTATCTAAAGCAGTACCAGAAGAATCTGAAGGATTTCCAGAACATGGCTGAATCGATCCATTCGGCTTCAAATGCGCTGGCCGAGTCCTGCAATGTATATGAGATGACGGATGCGCAGGCAATGGAAGTGGTTTCAAAAATGGGAAAGAGAGGGTAATCCCCCGGAGGTAGATTATGGCAGAAGTTAATTTGGAAGTAGATGCGGCGCAGCTCAGATCGCTCGCAGAGTCAGTAGATAAGGCTTCGAACGGTCTCCGGGAGGCATGCTACGGAGCCAAGGGTCAGATAGACGGACTCAAGGGTGTCTGGACCGGAGAAGCGGCAAGCACGTACCAGGCAAGCTTTCAGAGACTCATGGATGCGTGCAACGAGTCCCTTACCACTCTGGGGAAGATGGTGAACTCCATCTACGATTCGGCGGACAAGTACGAAAAAACCGTCAAGGCTGTACAGAATGATGTAAAGGACATACCGAAGTTACCTACTAATCTATTCAAGTGATATACAGGTGGTGAGAAAATGGCTTACAAGGTATCGTATAAAGTAGTATCAGAGCAGGGTGAGCAGCTGAAGAACATAGCCAAGGATATGGATAACTATGTGAACAGCCTGAACCAGATAGTCTCAAAGCTGGGAAATGATGAGCTCCTGCAGTCGGTAAGGAGTGACCTCAACAAGTTCAAGCAGCAGCTGGAAGAAGAGAAGACAGTGCTGAATCTGGCAGGACAGATCATAGGAGATGTGGTCCAGAACTATACCGGCGTCGAGAAGAAGAGTGTCGGTAAGGTCGACAAGGCAAAGGCACACAACCGTGATTTCTATAAGCGCCCCGTTGCCGTGGCATCGGCAGGCGGAGCAGCGGCAGGAGGTGCCGGTATGGCAGCGGCAAGTGCTACGTCCGTTAATATCAATGCCATGGCAGGTAATCAGACTGTGACGAACACAACTAATGTATATAATACAAATATCGTGTCGGATGGAGCCGGGATGGCAACAGCTGCGGCTTCAGCAGTGGGAGAGGCCGCAAAGGAGATGTCAGGTAAGGAGGCTGCAATGGTAGGAAGTATCGCAGCTGCCGTGGGAAGCGTGGCAGCGGCAGGCGGTGCGGTAGCAGGAGTCGAACTTGCAGAGAAAAAGAAGGCTGCCAAAAAGGACAGCTGACGGAAATTGAGACAGAAAAAACGGCGGTCAATGCTGACCGCCGTTTTTTATATTCATTCTGTGCAGTGATCGGATCTGACATAGCAGACAGCTCCGTCCTGTCCGCTGTACAGCTCATAGAAATCTTCTTCTTCGGGCTCGTAGAATCCTATGATAAACTCTCCGCCGTCATCATAGATGTTGTAGAGATATCCTTTGGTACCGTCGGGATTCTCATATTCTTCGCGTTTGATCTCACCTTCGTAATTTACAGTGCCTTCATAGCTGTAGGATTCGACATGTCCGTCTGCGTCAATGGATAGGTGGCCGTTTTTAAGAGATCCGTCCACATACCAGTCGCCGGCATACTTTGAATAGTCTGCAGAGACTGTCTTTTTGGTATTGTGGCAGCCTGCGCAAAACAGTGCGAGAATGAGCAGCATACCGATAATAATATGATTCTTTTTCATAAGCCCTCCTGCCTGATCTTAAGTAAAGCTTCCGAAGCTCAGCATATTCGTATATCTCTTTAATAAAATACTATCGATCTTGCGGAAATAATAGGTTCTAAAAGTATACTTTCTTTTGCCGGAATACGAATTGGCGTATAATGGAAGGGCAGGCTCGGTCGGCAGCCTGATATTTCAACATGCGGGAGAAAACAAAATGAAGATTATCGAAAAGTACAACAGTCTAAGTCTGATTATAAGGATCATATGCGGACTGGTGATCGGCACCATACTGGGACTGCTCTTTAAGGAGCTCCCTGTGATACCGCTCCTGGGAGATCTGTTCGTAGGAGCACTGAAAGCCATTGCTCCGCTGCTAGTCTTCGCTCTGGTGCTCTCGGCACTGGCGCAGGGGAACGATAAGTTGGACAGCAGATTCGCTCTGGTGCTGGCACTGTATATGATCAGCACATTTCTGGCATCGGTGGTCGCGGTGGTAGGAAGCTTCATCTTTCCTCAGACGATAAAGCTGGCGGAAATGGCAACTGCGGATACGATACCCACCAACCTCGGTGAGGTGCTGGCCAATCTGCTGATGAACATGATAGCCAATCCGGTAGGTGCCATAGTCGAAGGAAGATATATAGGCATCCTTTTCTGGGCTGCAGTACTAGGGGTGGCAGCAAAGAGATTTGCGAGTGATACGACGAAAAAATTCATGGAGGATGCCGCGAACATGGTGTCTCAGGCAGTCCGGTGGATAATCAATCTGGCACCCTTCGGTATAATGGGTCTGGTCTATACCAATGTGTCGACTAACGGCCTTTCCATATTTACCGACTACGGCAAGCTGCTGGTGCTGCTGGTGGGATGCATGCTGGCTGTTGCGCTGATCGTAGATCCGCTGCTCGCGGCCATCGTGCTGCGGACCAATCCCTACCCGCTGATATTCAGGTGCCTGAAGGGATCCGGGATCACAGCTTTCTTCACAAGAAGCTCGGCTGCGAACATCCCGGTCAATATGCAGCTGTGTGAGAAGCTGGGCATGGACAAGGAGATGTATGCGGTGTCCATACCTCTCGGGGCTACCGTCAACATGGACGGAGCGGCTGTAACCATAGCGGTCATGTCTCTTGCTGCCGCAAATACCATGGGGATACAGGTATCATTCCCCGCAGCCATAATACTTGCTTTCATAGCGACTCTGGGAGCCTGCGGAGCATCCGGCGTGGCAGGAGGGTCCCTGCTGCTGATACCCATGGCCTGCTCTCTCTTCGGAGTGAATGCAGATGTGGCGATGCAGGTGGTGGGCGTGGGCTTCATCATAGGAGTCGTGCAGGATTCGGTGGAGACCGCTCTCAATTCGTCGGGCGACGTGATGTTCGCTGCTACGGCTGAGTATGCGCAGTGGAAGAAGAACGGCAAGTCACTGCCGACCTTCCTCGGAGGAGAGACCAAAGTAGATATATGATATACGATGATGCCGGATCGGCGTACGAAGCCTGTATCCGCAAATGGGATACTCTGGCAAAGCCGATAGACGGGCTCGGAAAATATGAGAAGATCATAGCAGGGATCGGAGGGATACAGAGGACAGACTGCCCATCCGTAAGGAAGCGGACACTTATCGTATTTCTTGCCGATAACGGTATCGTGGAAGAGAAGGTGTCTCAGAGCGGCCCCGATGTAACGCATAAGGTGGCAGAGGCCATGAGCATCGGGAGGTCCACGGTATGCGTGATGGCGAAGGAAGCGGGAGTCAGGGTGCTTCCGGTGGATGTCGGCATGAAAGGGGAGAGTGTCCCGGGCGTGGAAGATCTGCGGATACGTGACGGAAGCCGCAACTTCATGAAGGAGCCTGCCATGACGCAGGACGAAACACTGCGTGCCATAGATGCCGGATATCAGGTGGCGGCATCCGTAAAAAAGAACGGCGATGAGCTGATACTCCTCGGTGAGATGGGTATAGGCAACACCTCTACGGCTACCGCTTTAAGCTGTGCGATGCTTTCTGCAGATCCTATTGAGAGTACGGGGAGCGGTGCAGGACTGCCGGATGGATTCGTAAGGCATAAGCGCGAGGTGATAAAGGAAGCCCTCGGAAAATACAGTTACGATCCGGGAAATGCTCTTGAAGTGCTGTCGATATTCGGCGGATATGATATAGCTGCGATGGTGGGAGTGATCAAAGCAGCGGCAGAGCTTAATATACCGGTAGTCACTGACGGTCTTATTACCCTGGCAGCTGCATTTATGGCAGAAAGAATGTATCCGGGAGCCAAAGATGTGTGTATCGCATCGCATGATCCGCGTGAGCCCATGGGGAAGAGACTGACGAGAGAACTTGGCCTGCAGCCTGTAATAAGCGCGGATATGGCGCTGGGGGAAGGGACGGGAGCGGTACTCCTGATACCGCAGCTTGATGTATGCATGGCTCTGTACAATGACGGCCTCAGGTTTGAAGGGCTCGGTATAGAGGCATATGAAAGGTATAAAAAATAGATGATTTAGTAGTAGCCAACCGTCGAATTTTGTGATATTGTATTAGTCGTCTGTGTTTGTAGCTCAGCTGGATAGAGCATCGGCCTTCTAAGCCGAGGGTCCAGGGTTCGAATCCCTGCAAGCACATTCGGGACCGGATAAAGGGCCTGAGTACAGTAATGTGGTGGATATAGCGTAGTTGGTTAACGCGCCAGATTGTGGTTCTGGAGACCGAGGGTTCGAGTCCCTCTATCCACCCTTTTTCTTTCAGCAGATGTGCGATGCTTGATCGTATTTAATCCTTAGGGCTATAGCCAAGCGGTAAGGCACAGCACTTTGACTGCTGCATTCGCTGGTCCGAATCCAGCTAGCCCTGCGTGACACTAGCTCAGTCGGTAGAGCACCTGACTTTTAATCAGGTTGTCGGGGGTTCGATTCCCCCGTGTCACACGAAGAGACCGCCTGTTATATCAGGCGGTTTTGTGTTATATTTTAATATGTTGAAAGGAGGGGGTATGAAGCTTACATTTGTAGGTGCAGCGCATGAAGTAACGGGAAGCTGCCATTATCTTGAGGCATGTGACAAGCATATACTTATAGACTACGGTATGGAGCAGGGGAAGGATCTGTTTGAGAACATAGATCTGCCCATAGAACCGTCGCGTATAGACTATGTTTTTCTTACGCATGCGCATATAGACCATTCGGGACTGCTGCCCCTTCTGGCAAAGAACGGATTTTCAGGAAGCATATATGCTACGGAAGCGACAGCAGATCTTGCGGGGATCATGCTCAGAGACTCTGCTCACATCCAGATGTTCGAGGCTGAGTGGCGCAACCGTAAGGCAAAGAGGAGCAAGGACATACCGCTCTTTACGCCGTTATATGACATGGCTGATGCAGACAATGCGATAAGCTGCTTCATGCCGGTACCGTATGACAAGCAGGTCAATGTCTGCGAAGGCATAGATATAAGATTTACCGATGTGGGACATCTTTTGGGATCATCTGCCGTGGAGGTCTGGCTTACCGAGGGAGAGGTCACGAAAAAGATAGTCTTCTCCGGAGACGTGGGCAACATGAGACAGCCGCTGCTTCGCGATCCGCAGAAGGTAAAAGAGGCCGACTATGTACTGATAGAGTCAACATACGGTGACAGGCTTCACGCCACGGTCGAGGTGGACTATGTGAAGGAGCTCGCCGAGGTGCTTGATACCACGTTCAGACGCGGGGGAAATGTGGTGATACCGTCGTTTGCCGTGGGGCGTACCCAGGAGATGCTCTATTTCATCAGGCAGATCAAAGAGATGAACATGCTGCCTGACTTTCCGGGATTCAAGGTCTATATGGACTCACCTCTGGCGGTAGAGGCTACGGAAGTCTTTCACAAGAATGAAAGGTCCTGCTTCGATGAGGAGGCCATGGGCTTCGTGGAGAGGGGTATCAATCCGATCGATTTCCCGGGACTGCGTTTTGCGATCACTCCGGATGAGTCGAAGGACATCAACTTCATAGATGAACCCAAGGTCATCATATCGGCTTCGGGCATGTGTGATGCAGGAAGGATCAGGCATCATCTGAAGCACAATCTGTGGAGGCCGGAATCCACGATACTGTTTGTCGGATATCAATCCGTGGGCACACTGGGAAGAGCACTCGTAGAGGGTGCGGAGAAGGTGAAGCTCTTCGGAGAGGAGATAGATGTCAAGGCTGAGATCAGGACGCTTACCGGACTGTCGGGACATGCGGACATGAACGGTCTTCTGGACTGGATAAGCGGATTTGAGAAGAAGCCCGAGCTTGTATTTGTCGTACACGGTGAGGATACCGTGACGGATAAATTTGCGGAGACTCTCAAGACCGAAAAGGGGCTGAACGCATATGCTCCGTATTCGGGTACGGTATACGATCTGCTTACGAACGAATTCGTGAACAAGGCTGAGGGTATCAGGAAAGCCAAGGCTGAGAAGCATACGGGCAATCCTGTATTCGACAGGCTGTGGGCTGCAGGGCAGAGGCTCGTATCCATCATCAGGAAGAATGAGCATATGGCTAATAAGGATCTTGCAAAGTTTGCGGATCAGATAGACGCATTGTCTGATAAATGGGGTTAAAAATGAAAGCTATAGTTGCAGTAGACAGAAACTGGGGAATAGGACTGAAGGGAAGACTTCTCGTGCAGATACCGGCTGACCAGAAGTACTTCAGGGAGACTACGACCGGACAGGTGGTGGTGATGGGGCGCAAGACGCTCGAGAGCTTCCCGCACGGAGCACCGCTTAAAGACAGGGTCAATGTGGTGCTGACAAGAGGAGGGACCAGACTGCCTGACGGAGTGGAGACCGTACACAGCACGGAGGAGCTTGGCGAGGTCCTCAAAAGATATGAAGACAGGGAGATATACTGCATAGGAGGAGCAGAGGTATATAAGCTGCTGCTGCCCCTTTGTGACGAATGTCTTGTGACAAAGATAGATGAAAGCTATGAGGCTGATGCCTTCTTTCCGGATCTTGACAGCGACCCCGAATGGGAGCTTGTAAAAGACGGAAGCGAGCAGGAAGAGCAGACATATTTCAATCTTATCTATTATTTCCTCAGGTACAGGAGAAAGAAGTAATTTCTTACAGGACAGCTGATTTATGGAAGACAGGCTGACGGCAATTCTTATTGATTCTTTTCCGAAGATCCTCATACCGGGGCTCATAAGGACTATACCGCTCACTGCCATATCATTTGCTCTTGCCATGGTGATAGCCGTGGCCGTTGCAATAATACAGGTGGCGGATGTTCCCGTGCTGAAGCAGATAGCAAGGTTTTATATCTGGATCATAAGGGGCACGCCTCTTCTTGTGCAGCTCTATATAGTTTTCTTCGGTCTGCCGGATCTGGGATTCATGATACCGGCTTTTCCGTGTGCCATAGCTGTTTTTGCAATAAATGAAGGAGCTTACTGCTCGGAGACCATGAGAGCGGCCATAGAGTCTGTGCCGGCAGGGCAGATGGAGGCCGGATACTGCGTGGGCATGAGCTATCTGCAGATAATGAGGAGGATAGTGCTGCCTCAGGCATTCCGTACAGCCTTTCCGCCGCTTTCGAATTCTCTTATCGGCATGGTGAAGGATACGTCGCTTGCAGCCAACATCACTGTGATGGAGATGTTCATGGCTACCCAGAGGATAGTGGGAAGGACATATGAGGCACTCGCACTTTATATGGAGGTGGCCCTGATCTACCTTATCTTCTGTACCGTACTGACGAAGCTTCAGAGCCTGGGGGAGAAAAAACTGCAGGCCTTGAACGGAGGGGCCGGAAATGCTTGAAGTGCGGGGCCTTAAAAAACAGATAGGCGACACGGTTATCTTAAATGGTGTGGATATTTCCATAGACAAGGGAGACGTGGTGGCAGTGCTCGGACCGTCCGGCTCGGGCAAAACGACCCTGCTCAGATGCATGAACTACCTTGAAAGACCTGATGCCGGTGAAATGATCGCAGACGGCAGGACATATGATATGAGCAGTCTTTCAAAACGGGAGATCGCCGAATACAGGAGATACACGTCTTTTGTATTCCAGAACTATAATCTCTTTCTGAACAGGACTGCCATGGGCAATGTGACAGAGGGTCTTGTCACTGCAAGAAGGATGGACCGAACAAAAGCGCAAAAGATCGCAGCGGCGGCTCTGGATAAGGTGGGACTGTCCGATAAATATGATGCATTCCCGTCGGAACTTTCGGGAGGACAGCAGCAGAGAGTAGCCATAGCAAGAGCCATAGCAACGGAACCGAAGATCATCTTTTTTGATGAGCCAACATCGGCGCTGGACCCTGAGCTCATAGGAGAGGTGCTTGACGTGATAAAGAGCCTGGCTGATGAAGGCATGACGATGCTGATAGTGACACATGAGATAAACTTTGCAAAGAATGTCTCAGATAAGGTAGTATTCCTTGATGAGGGAGAGCTTATTGTCGAAGAAGAGACAGATAAGTTTTTTGATATGCAGGACAATGACAGGGTGACGAGGTTTCTCGGGACTCTGAACCGATAAGTCTGGTAACAGTGTTTTTGAAAGGAGTTTACAGATGAAGGGAAGGATCGCCGGAGCGGTACTGACGGTACTGATGGGTGCAATTATGATCACAGGATGCTCATCCCGCAACAAGGATGACAGCGGGGATATGCTGAACCGTATCCAGGATAAGGGCAAGATCACCATTGCGATGGAGGGAACCTGGGCACCCTGGACATACCATGACGAGAACGATGAACTGACAGGGTATGATGTGGAGCTCGGAAAGAAGATAGCCGAAAAGCTGGGAGTAGAAGCGGAATTCGTAGAAGGCGAGTGGGACGGACTCTTTGCGGGACTTGATGTTGGACGCTACGATATAGTGATAAACGGAGTTGACGTCACACCGGAAAGAAGTGAGAAATATGTGTTTTCGGAACCGTATGCGTATATCCATACAGTCATCGTGACCCGAAGTGATAATGACACTATAAACAGCTTTGAGGATCTGAACGGTAAGACGACGGCCAATTCCAATGCTTCCACATATATGCTGCTGGCAGAGGAGTACGGGGCAAAGGTACTCGGAGTGGATTCTCTGGATGAGACAATGCAGATGGTGCTCTCGGGAAGAGCTGACGCCACTCTCAATGCAGAAGTATCGGTGAGCGACTATACGAGCGTGCATCCGGAAGCAGAGCTCCGTATAGCAGCATCTACACCTGAAGCCAATCAGGTAGCCATTCCCTTAAAGAAGGGTGAGGATACCGAGACTCTGAGGAAATCCATAGACAATGCGATAAGGGAACTGAAGCAGTCGGGTGAGCTGGCTGAGCTTTCCATGAAATACTTTGGGATTGACCTGACCAGGGAATGAGACCCGAGAACAAAAAAATATTAAGGACACTGATATCACTGGCTGTCCCCACGATCGTTCAGGAGATCATGGGGACGCTTTTGATGTATGTGGACACCGCAATGGTAGGACATCTCGGAGAGAAAGCCACAGCAGCGGTATCCACCACTACAACTGTCACCTGGCTTGTAGCGGCATTGCCTTATTCCTTTGCAATAGGCTTCATGGCCATGATGAGCCGTGCATACGGGGCCAAAGACAATGACAGGATGCACGCTCTTGCAGAGCTTGCAGTAAAGATGGTACTGATCATAGGATCGGGCATGACGATCATCTGTGTCGGACTTTCGCCATTCATACCCGGCTGGATGCAGGCGGCACCGGTCATCAGGAGGCAGGCGTCTTTGTATTTTGCGATCATATGCCTGCCGGCAGTCTTCAGGGCGGGCTCTTCAATATTCGGCACCTGCATACAGGCAGTGAAGGATACGAAATCGCCGATGATAGTGAATCTTTCATCCAATGTTGCAAATGTGATACTGAACTATCTGCTGATCTACGTATGCGGACTCGGAGTGACCGGGGCGGCCATAGCCACTGCTCTGTCCTATGCGGGAGGCGGGACGGCCATGGCTGTGATCTTCCTTGGAAGAAAGGAATTCGGAAGACCGGTACCTTTCAAAAGACGCGGCATCGACAGAGATCTTTTTGCTCAAACGGCAGGTATAGCCTTACCGGCTCTGGGTACATCGGTGATATCCTGCGCAGGATATGTGGTGTTTGCAGCCATGGTATCCGGCATGGGGACCACAATTTTTGCGGCACATTCCATTGCAGTCAGTGCGGAGGAGCTTTTTTATCTGCCGGGATACGGCCTGAGGACAGCGACATCAGCACTGGTAGGTATATCGATTGGAGAGAAGGATCTGAAAAAGCTGCGTGTGGTGAAAAGACAGAGTGTATTCATCACCATAGGGATGATGTGCGTAACGGGTACCCTGCTTTATCTTGTGGCTTTTCCGATGATGAGGCTTTTCACGAGCTCGGCGGAGGTTGCCGTACTCGGAGCTTCGATGCTCCGTATCGTGGCTTTCTCGGAGCCGTTCTTCGGACTGATGATAGTATGGGAGGGTATATGCTACGGCTTCGGACTGACAAAGAGGGTGCTTGCCATAGAGTCTGTTTCCATGTGGGGCGTAAGGATCCTGCTTACTTTTCTTGCAGTGGAGATATGGGGGCTCGGACTTAGGGAGGTCTGGTACTGTATGGTGGCTGACAACGTGTTCAAGGCTACTGCCCTTACTTTTATTAACCTTGTTAGGCCGCCCGAAAAGTCGTATAATATGCAACGTTGAAATCGCGAACTATAACGGAGGGTATATAAATGGGAATATATGAAGAGCTGCAGGAGCGGGGACTCATCGCTCAGGTCACGGATGAGAAAGAGATAAAAGAGCTCATCAACGGCGGCGGTGCACGCTTCTATATAGGCTTCGA
>JAEEGL015889311.1_pt1 | contig 13576 bp, 6 predicted proteins | sample 9134231 | NCBI WGS metagenome assembly JAEEGL01 (sample SAMN16246548, study PRJNA631951) | gut metagenome | biome: gut microbiome; feature: rumen; material: fiber-attached | host: Bos | place: Iran: Karaj | collected 2018-10
GGTGGGGTGTTGGTGGGGTGTTGGTAGGATGTCGAGCCAACACCCCACCTGTCAAATCTCCTTTCTGCAAAGGCCTTTCAGCAGATTAGGTGGGGTGTTAGGGTGTCTTGCTTATCTGTTTTTGCACGATAATAAAGCGCAATTATCCTTTTTGGATAATCTTTTTTGGATAATTCCTTGCATATTCCGTTAATTGACGATAAGACAGCGTGATTTACTGGTGGACAAACAGCTGCTCACTCATCAACAAGGCGTCTACGAGGTATATGATAAGTTTATGGGCGAATGGCTTAGAAATAATTAGTTAGCAAATCGTAAGTATAATAGTTTGCAGTCGTAAGTATAATAGTTAGCTGTCGCAAGTATAATAGTTGGCAGTCGTAAGTATAGTAGTTACAATATCAGTGAATCACTCCTTCGTTGTTCAATAGGGAATACAAGTGAAATGGTTACGGTTACACTTGTAACCATGTAACCGCAGAAGGTCGCTAGTAAGGTTATCTCCTGCCACGTTATTGTTGATTCAAATCAATGCTAGCTGTTGTGCCAAAAGAGAAGGACTTTATTCCACCGAAATACTTGATTGTCATATACAATCCCACGTCGACAGGTTGAGTGCCGCGCTTGCCGCGAACATCCTCGAAGTAAAGGTTGATCTCATTTTTATTCTGACCATATTGTTCATTCAGTGCATCGAAATCATTTTTTGTCAGAATAGAATAAGTGTACCAATAGTCCCAGCTCTTTGCATCCGAGCGCCATGTGTTGGTTCCCTGCTGAGTCAGGTCATCAGTGTTTTCTATCTTTACGCCGAATGTACCATGATTTTGAGTTGCCGACAAGTCGCTGAAAGCGTTCAGCGTCTTGGTTGCGAAGGATATCTCAATGGGGTACAAGCCTTCCGGATAGTCATCGGGATCATTCGGCATGGCTAACTTCAAATGATAGACTGCGTTTCCATTGTGTGTTTGTGATAACTTCTCAAACACAGTACCATCAGTATTTTCTGCTGATACTTCCCTTAATGTATAATGACTAATGGAATAGACATTTACGTAGCGCTGAAGACCATTCTCCAAGTCACGGAACCAAAGCTTACCATCTCGCAAGCTCGAGGTGATGGCATTCAACTTAAGATAGATATAACCTTCATACGCTTCCAAATCACTATTGGAGGATGTAACGTCATTACCATCTTTATCATATACCTTTCCTGTGCTTGAGCCGGGATTATACACCCAATACATATCGGCTGCAGCTTGAGAGGCTAAACCATGATTCACAGTCCATTGTGCTATAAAGAGTGGGATGGTCTTACGCTGTGGATCGTTCTTCCTTACAGATGGATCTAGGTTCTGGTCATATTTAGGCTGGTTATAAGTGCTACTAGTAGGATTAGAATCAATGGCATAATATTTGAATGGAATCTTTACAAAACCGCCAGCGAGTGGTTCTTGGAACACGACTGAAGTGCCAGATGTTGTCATAATTTGCAAGGTGTTAGCACCATCAGTCACATCGGTAGCCTCTTCACTGACATTAACCATCTGTCCATTTGAATAATCTGTACTGGCAATGGCTTCGGCTAATGTGGCTTTACCCAATTCCCGAGGCAGACCTGTGATGTTCAACTTATAAGTATGATTGCGCGTCACTTCGAACTGTACCTGATTGACTTCGTCTTTCAACAAAACGGTATGGTATCTCGTCTCTTCAGAATAGCTACCTTGTTGCTGATAGGTTACCGCTACAATCAACTTCACTGGATTGTTTTCTGCCACGTTGGCATCTTCGAAGAGGTACAATGGCTGGAGGTTGCTTGTACCTGAAACGTTTGGAGCAAATAGTGTTCCATTAGCTGCCAAATCAGTTGCCACCTTACTTGCAAAATTATCTACCGTGGTAGTAGTATAACGGTCGGCAGAAGTCACTTCGTGAATGCCATTAGTGGTGGCACCCATATGAGAAGTATTGTCAACTCCCGTGTATGTACCAAAGTAATAACCGAAAGGGTTACTAATGTTTTGTACGTTATAAGGTGCAATAAATCCCAGACTGCGGCCATTGACAGCTGTCCACTGTACTGACTTAATCCAGTCTTTTTGAAGCTGACCAGTGTTGCTGACGCTATTGAGGATAACCTTTGCGCGGTCACGAATCAAGTAGACCGTTTCACCTGTACCTTCTGCCCATGCTGCCATCTCATTGATGGTCTCTTTGCGCACATAGCCCCAGTAACAAATATTGTCAGTCAGTCCTGAGGTCATGTTGATGTTGCGCATCATAGATCCTTCGCTATCGATGCTGACATTGAAATGAGTTAGAATGGTTTCTATGCGTTGGTGGTTGGCCACGAAATGAATGCGTGTAGTAGCTTTAGGTATCTGTGCATATATATATCCTTTGTCCGGATTACCATCCCCAGTGGGAACAATGCCATGATAGGGCTTTCCTTCACTGTCAACAGGCTTTCCATTATTATAGCTAGCAGGTGGAACTGAAGCGTTATAGGTACGATAACCCACATACTGTCCATTTTCATTGAAGCAGATGAGTGTCATGGTGCTGACCCGTGTCTCTGATCCCGACACCAGACTACGTGTCATCGGGGCCTTGTCAGTGAATTGGAAACCGATTTTCAGGCTAATGTCATTACCTGATTGCTGAGTCATCAAAAGGACATCAGGCATTTCCTCACTACATGCACTGAACCCTAGCACCAGAATGGCTGCAACAAATATTCTACAAATATATTTCATCTTTCAAATATTAACTATCTAATTGCCATTCAGCTTTTTTACCTCAGATTCTGATAAATCACGGACACAACGAATATATGTGTTGTGTAAATTATAATAATAACCTCCACTATAATACCGATCATCATTAGCTCTATTGATATAATCGTTATTTGGATCACTGAACATCGTACTCCAGTTAGCATCCCATTGGTCTGTTTCTTCATTGATGCCTGTTGCTACTGCAGCTCCTTCAAGTGTCCAATAATAGCTACCCGTCATTACAGGAGACATCGTGTCAAATCCTGCATTTTGATACTGAAGAATGATACCCACTTCTTCACGAGTTGGAAGACGCCATCCTGTCCATCTCGTTTCATTGGTTCCAGTACCGTCTACTTCCATATATGTTCCACAATGTTTTGCTGCCTGCAAGCCTTTTTGGTAATAGGAATTAGACCCTGTTAAATCATTTGCATCTCGTTCTGGGTGCTGACTAGTGGTTGCAGCTAATTGTGATGCAATCATAAATGCAGGAGAAACAACGTGGTCACCTGACTTGTAATCACCATCGAGAGTGGGTCTGCCTAGCACATAGTCTGAACTTGTACTCGAAATTTGAATAATGTACTTATTATTATTCTTTAAGCCAGTGTTACCTCCTCTCCATCCCGTATTGTTAGGATTAATTTCATATATATTTCCATTGTAATAGACTCTTGCTGAAAAGATATCATCACTACGAGTATAGTTCCTTGTACTATTAACGTTATACTCTACCCAAGGGTCATTAGTTTCTGTATCTGAATAAGTATAGTACCTTACTCGGTAATAGTCGTACCCAAACCATGTTGATGTTCTGAAATAAAACCATCCATCTCCTTGTACGCTACTTGAGCCATACTGGTTAGATACTGCAGTTGCCTCAGAGTTGTGAGTCCCATTATTCGGCCAATTATTCCATCCAAAAGGATTCCCATTAATCCCTTGTGGTCCTTCTCTTATTATCGTATTTTGATTTGCTTGATATTGCGAATAAGTATAATATGTATATGTACGAGTAACATTTTTTACTCCATACCTAGAAGACCACAATCCCGACGCTCCCTGTATGTTATCCAGCGGAAAATGTTGTAGTCTAACTGTTCGGCTCAATGAAGTCCCTTCAAGTGTGACCTTGAATTCAATGTACTTAACTGCATGGTTATCCAGAGCATAGGAACTGATGTCAAACGTTCCACTTTGAGGACTGGAAGTAGCATCGATAATAACACCGCCTGTGTTAGTAGTGGCATTATAAGTGCCTGTTGCCGTATTATAAGTTATTCCTGTGCCATTATAAGAAATCTTTGTTTCTTCTGTAGCACTGATACCGTCGGCAGTAGAACTATTATATTGCGTTGAACCTTTAGAGACCGTAGTACCAGAAGCATTTTTGTAGTATATTTTGGCTTCTGATATGATCAACTTCTTACCTGATGGTTTAAAGAAGTTCAAGCTAACCTCCTGTTTGCCGTTGCCACGTAGTGTGAATTCTGTGGGCTGCACCATAAGGTAGTCGAGATTTTTACCAATCAAGTTAGAGTTGTCGGCAGCCTCCTCATTCCATGGGAGCACCTCGTATTGCGGATGCAAATCGACAGCCTCGTTCAGTCCTACGCTGCCGAAGGAGTCGATTTTTACTTTTACTTTATAGATATGGTTGCGCTTCAGGGCATCGGTCACCAACTCGTCCACGATGGGTATGCGATAATAGTCATAACCTCGAACATTAGGCTGCACATCGTCAATAGCATAACCCACAGAGAAGATAATGAACGGAGCCTTGTTGATGGCATCAGCCTTTGCCCAAGTATATGGATATGAATAAGTCAGAATTTGGAATGGATATCCAGCGTCTTTTGAACCATATTCCAATTCATCGCGAATCATCCATCCAAAGATTTTAGATTCCTGTGTCAGCGTGCTGGTAATGCCTGTGGATGCAGGATTGAAGACGTCTGCATTTACCACGAAGTTGCCATAGCGCCATGCAGGGGTACCAACCTCAAGAGTAGTAATATCAGTGGTCTTAGGTATCTTGTCTCCCACATTGTAGCCATCAGGTATATCATCTCCTTCCTGATAGGTCTTGAAGATTAAGCGACCATTACTGTCTCTTTTTGGAGTCTTGGTTACTACACCATTCACAACCTCGTAATCCAGCTCATAGGTCCACGAGTCGATGAAATCCTGTGTAAACTCAAGGTCTACTACAATCTTTGCAGCAGCACGCTCCAAATTCACCGAGAATACTTGTTCTGCATTATTGGAATTATAATTCCATTCAGGTATAACACCTGACATCACAAACTCTTTGCTATCATCAGCATAAGAGTCTGTTCCATACTCATGGGTGTCGTCACCCGTAGCACGGTAATTCTCTTCATCTTTATGAGTGAATATATTCACATCTTTTACATGTGCAGCCTGAAGCTCTGCTACCGTACTGATATATCCGGTAGCGGTAGGATCGGCAATTTTGGTAACACCATTGTTCACCGCCACGTAGACAGTATAAGTCTTGGTCCTGTCGAGGTTGGAATTCGCCCATTTGCTTTCCAGCAGATAGCGTACTTTCTCCTCTACTGTCTTTGACGTAGCACTGGCTATAGTGAGATGCCATTGTTTCACTATTGCATTAGTTCCTTTTTCAGCAACAAAGACATCGAGCGTATTAAGCTTGTTCTCGTTAAAATCATCATTGCCAAGTTCTTCATCGCCAACGGCACGCGTTTGAGCTTGTGAGAGAAGGGGAATAATAGTCAAACCATTACCGTCAGTCCAAATATCCTCGTAGATGTCCAAGTCATAAGTTTGGCAAGCCGAAAAACCTGTCAGCAGTATCAAAGACATCATTAATGAATATATATGCTCTTTATAGGTATACATAGTCTAAGAAAAATTAAGCTTATTCTTCAGGATACATTTTAAGATACTCACTCAGTTCTGATGTAGTGTAATTCTGCCAAGTGTTGCTGCTTATCCAATAGAACCAAACCTCATCGGTGCCGGCGGCAAAACCAGGCAGCTGGCTACGCAGAGGTACACGGGCAGGAGCCAGTCCACTGGTGGCATCACCGCTGATGAGCGATAGATGGCATTCTCTTGAAACTGGATTAGCATCATCGTATTCTTGTATAGGCAAAACGTAGAACGTTGTCTCCTGTGGGCCAGCTTCAATCTTGAGGTCGGTCTCTGGCGCCATTTCCACATTGCCGCTATCAGTATTTTTCACGAAGCGGAAGAAAGGATTGTCGAGATGCAGATAGAGAGGCTCACTGCTACTGCTCACCAATCGCAAAGGTGGTGTGTATAATGGCGCAGGATTAGTAGTTGTCAGTTGACTATAAGCTGCAGCCACGTAAGAACCTGTCCAAGTGTCAAAGTCTTTATCACTATCATATCTTAAGAACTTGTCTCTGTCAGATGCAGTGCTCAGTTGTACAGTTACGTCTGTCTTGTATTCAATATCACTATCGATAATCCATGGAAGGACAATAGGCTCCACCCAGAGTGAACCACCTTTCAGGTATGCAAACACGATGATGTCGTGGTTGCGGAGGAGGTCGTTGGTTGCTAGTTCAAGGGTTTTGGTCGCATTCCTACTACCACCTGTGTAAGTGATGGAGAGAGGGAGGGAAGTCTGGTCAGACTCACGCAGATAGGTGACATTGATTAAGGTGGAGTTGGGCTTCTCGTCATCACCTGTTGTACCTAGAATCCATGCGATTTTTTCGTCGTTTTCTGCCTGGGCTGGATAGGTTCCCTCAATGTTCACCACCGCTGCGATGGATTGTGATGTGGGAAGAACTGCAGATATTTGGTCTTGGCTGTATTCAGCATCTTCATCTGCAATCTCTATGACATCGACATTCACAGCATTCCAAGCAGTCAAAGCATCTGCAATTGTAGTCGGTGCTGCAAGCGCATCATCCCATTCTACAGGGCTTGGGAACACCACTTCATTAGCTAGTAGAAGATCGGTATCTCCGTCACCTATGGTGATGTTGTCTATCTTAAAGCTTGGATCAGCCGAATCATCACGTGCGACATAGAAACGAATGCGTGATACTGCTCGCTGCATCACTACGCGGAGAGGCTTCTTGGTGGTGGTAATTGGGTCTAAATCCGTTTTGATAGTATTGATAGGTACTTTTTCCACAATACGAGCGATTGGCAGTCCATTGTTGGTGTTTGCTTTTGGAATGGTCTGGCCAGCATAAGAAGCATAATAGCTGTCACCTAAAACCAACTTTTTCAAGTCTTCCTCTTTAGTTTGGTCGTTCAAAGGCTTTGTGGCGTCTGTGTAAAAACTCTCGGAATTAGCCAGGAAATAGAAGTCAGCCTGTCCCTTATCAATATATATTTTGGGAATGGCCAATTTCAACGTCTTGTAGAATTCTGTCAAGTTCTTTGCTTCAGTGGGATCATGAGCAAAGTCAGCGGCTGCGTAACCAAACAAAACGCGACGTGCGGTTTGGCCCTCACCAACATTACCGAAAGCCCACACCTTAATAGTATGGATGTAGTTCTCACCATTCTCGGCAAGATTGGGAGTTACTTCATCATCAGCACGGGTGACGGCAGCGGACGTGTTGTCGCCCGTTGCAATATTCAAGTCAAGGTATGTAATCTCCTCAGCGGTGAACTGAGGTGCCTGTGAGATATCCATTTCATCATAGTAGTCGCGGCAGGAGGGCATCAGGGCGACGGCTGTCAGGAGCATGAGCCATCGCCAGCCTTTGGGAAGGTTGGTGCGGCGTGCTGCCTGCAATATGCGATTGACGTGTTTCATATATTGTCTTTTCTTTTTGTTTCTACTTTAATATTCCCACTCGATGCCGGGTTTCCAGTTGAGGTCGACGCTTACGCCTACTTCCTGGTCCTCAGTCTGCACGCGACCTTCGTTGTCGATCCAGCCTTTGAAGACTTTCAGCTGTCCGCCGCGAAGGGGATGGCGGATGGTGAGCGTGGTCTTGGTGATGGTGGCATCGGACAAAGTGACGTAGCATTCATACTGCCAGAGGTCCTGACCGCTGTCAGCATAACTGAATGGCTGGTCGGTATCCTGACGGGAACGGGTGGAAGACTGTTGAGAGTTGAGAGTTGAGAGTTGAGAGTTGGTCTCACGCGAAAGGGCGTTGGGCTCTTTGGAGGGATAGCTGACGGCACAGTAGGCGAGCCAGCGGGTGGTATCGGGCATGGCCACGCGCTCGGCGCGGACCAAGGGTGAGTAGTCGTATTGGTAGGTGCTGTCGGCCACGTTGAAGCTAGTGGCGAAGCCTTTGGTGAAGATCTTCACGTCAGTGAACTTAGCCGTGCGTGGGTCGAGCACGATAGCTGCTGCGCAGTTGGCCATGTAGAGGGGCATGTGGTAAGGATAGACGCCCCAGGTCATGTTGGGGAAAGAACGGCGGCCGGTGAAGATGCCTGTCGATTGCGAAGCAATCTCCTGATTTGAGGTTTGAGATTTGAGATTTGAGGTTTGCAAGCTGTTGTCGCCTTCTAAGGTGACGACGCCGTTGTTCTGGACGTTGGCGATGGCGAGGAGCTCGTAGTCCTCGATTTCGAGGGTCATGTTGACGCGATGGGTCGAGGCATTGTTCATGGACTCCGTCTGCTGATGCGAACGGGTGCCATTGAGATAGAACGACAGGTTGAGGTCGCGTCCCTGGTCGGAGAACACGCCGCTGAGGTGCTGACGCAGGGCGTCGGCGATGCCGGGGCGGTCGCTGAGCACGCGTGCCAGCTCGAGGTTCTCGTTGGTCACCAGTCGCAGCTCATACTCGGCCTGCAGGTCGATGAAGCAGTCGTCGAGGTCGTCGTCGATGGTGCTGCACGACACGGGCAGCAGTGCCATAGCCAGCAGGCTGCAGGTGCAAAGGGCGTTTATCTTCCTGTTCGTTTTCATTTCGTTTCTTTTTTTCTTTTTGAAGACAACTTATACAACTAAGACAACTTAAGAGTTTGGCTTGCTATCGTAAGATGCAAGAACTTTTTCTTCTTGTCTTTTTGTTGTGGTGTCTTCTTTTTTTGTTGAAAGGTAGGGACGCGCCGTGCCTTCTGTGCACTTACGGCGCTGACACGCCGCGTCCCTATGGGGTTAAAGGGGATTAGAATACCTGCTCGAAGGTGATACCCTCCTGCCACTCGAGGTTGACGCTCAGACCAAACTCTAGCTCAGAAGCGCGGAGGTCGGGAACGACGTTGTAGGCGTTCTTCAGAGAGTTCTTGCCGATGGTGAGCTTCAGCTTGGTAGCGAAGTCCTGCATGAACACGCGCATGCCAGTAGCCTCCTTGTTGATAGCATTGTCAGAGGTGGGATCGAGCTGAGCCACGAGGTAGAACTTCGAACCAGCGGGGATAACCTGATGGTTAACTCCGTAGAAGTCGTTGGCGGTGTTCTCGAACTCAACGGCGATGTAGTTGGTCACCTTAGGCATGGTCTCGAGAGCCAGTGTGTAGTTGACAGCACTGTAGGCCTCGCCCAGCTTGGCAGCCATAGTTGCTGTGGTCATGGTGTTGTCCCAAATGGTGTAGAGCTTCTCGCCGTTGGGCACGAAGTCCCAACCCACGTTCTTCTGGCCGCCGATGAGGATACCAGTAACCTTGTAGCCGTTCTCAGGCAGAGTGACCTGCTGGGGAGCCTTGCCCTCAGCGCCATTGTCGTAGAAGAAGGGATCGGTCTCGTCGTCGTTGTAGAGACGTGCGGAGACATCCAGACGGCCAACGCCATACTGAACCTGATCCTTCATGATGACAGACTGTGTGGTAGCCGTCACAGCACCATCAGTATACAGTCCCTGTACACCATCTGTGCCGAGCCATGCCTTTCCATCCCAGTTACCAAGGTTGTACTCGGCCTTGTCGCTGACCATAGCGGTGGTCTTCACCCAGTAGAACAGCTCAGCGGGCTTCACATACTCACCGGGAGCAGGAGTGTTGAGACCGTCGACAGTGCCCTGTGCATAAGCGAAGGCACCGTCAGCAAACTTCACGACAACCGATCCGTCGGGGAGGTTGTACTTGGCGGGGAATGCAGTGCCTTTCCAGGTGGCGGTGAATCCAGCCTCGGCTGAGCCACTGACGGTGAAGTACTTCTCCACAGCGGTCTTGACGTCATCCTTGTAGATGTCACCCTTGGTGAGCACCTGTACGAGGTCGGCGATGAAGAAGCCGATAGAGTTGGTGTTACCAGCGGTGAGGGTCTCGAAGATAGCAGTTGTCTCAGTGAGACCTGCAGCCTTCACGGCACCATAGATGGCATTCAGGGCCTCGATGACGGCCTTAGCCTCGTCGGTAGCGGTCAGGTCGGCCAGGGTCATGCCCTCATTGAAAGGAACCAGGTCGAAGTAGATTTTGTCCTTAGGAGTGCTGCCGGTGGTGATAACCTGGCTGTCGTAGCTGGCCTTCAGCTCGCCCTCAAAGGGCTTCTGAGTGCGACCATAGAACAGGAAACTCTTAACGCCGACGGGAATCACGACATCGCTATAAACCTTTGCGTTGGCGGTGGTCACGTCGAAAGCATTGAAGTCAGCAAGCTGGATCTTCTGCAGAGCCAGTGGAGTGGTCTGAGCGAAAGCAGCTTCGGTAGAGGGGAAGAGCACGATGTCCTTTATGCCGTTGAAATTCTCATTCTCCTGAGCAGCGGTAGCCGTCATACGGGTGGAGAGCTGGTTGGTCAGCGACATGGCAAAGCGAGTCTTCACAGCATCGCCGTCCTTCGTTACGATCACGTTCTCATTGACGGCATCGTCAGATGAGCAGGCGGTGAATGTGAGTGCCAGTGCACCCATCATTCCGAACAATAAAATCTTTTTCATCTTGTTGTGTTTAATGAATAATAATGTTTTATACTTTTGTTGTCTAAATTACTGGAGGGTTACGCTGTAGGTGTTAGCAGGATTCCAAGTAACATTGACACTCAGGCCAAGCTCCAACTTCGGGGCACGGAGGTCGGGAATCACATTGTAAGCGTTCTTCAGACTTGTAGCGGTAGCAGTGACTGTGGTATAGTAGTCCTGAACAAATACCTTGTCAATAGCAGTCTCAGTACCCACATAATTCCTTTTTGTTACACCAGAAGTTGCGTTAAGGTCAATAGTACCGATCAGATAGAATTTGGTGCCAGTAGGAACAAGGCCGTTGTTGCTCACGAAGTCTTTTCCATTGTTCAAGAACTCAATAGCAAAATTCACTTTCTGTTCGTCTGCACTAGCGTTGCCCGACTCAAGTACCAAAGTACGGTTAATCACAGCACTTGTACTCAGAGACTTGGCGTTTCCTTCATTATCAACAACGTGACAATCGTAGATGGTGTATTCGTCTGTACCTGTGGGCAGGAACTGATAGTCAACATTACGTTGTCCACCAATCAGCACACCTGTAATCGTAAAGTTGTTGGTTGTTGTAGTTGTGGCATCATCGCCTTCGCCTGTTGTGACAGAAGTCTGCAGAGGGTATGAATCACTATTTTTATCCAAAAGATTTGTGTTGGAAGCTAAAATGCTCAGGTCGAGACGTGCGACGGCATACTCAATCTGCTTGATAATAGCAACCGACTTGGTCTCGGTCGAAACAACTTCTGGCGTAATTGCAGCATGGTTAGGATCGTCGTACTGCTTCAGGACGTTCTCCCATGTAGTCTGATTCTGGTAAGCAGTAGCTTTACTCTCTTCAGCGACAACAATCTGACTGTTTGTGCGATACCAAAGCGCTGCAGGATATACGTAATCCGTCAACTTGCCAACATTAAATACATCATACTGCAAACTAGTAGCGGCAATGAATTTGAGGTTAGTGGTATCCCATTGCAGAAGCGCGGCACCCGCAGGCAGATAATTCGTAGAAGGATAGTCAATTAAGTTCCCGCTGAACGTCACTTCTCCAGTCGTAGTGTTCACAGTAACACCTGTTGCACCACTAATAGCGGTCTTGATGGCAGTAGATGTGGGATCATTCTTTGCAAGAAGTGCCTGGTACAAATCCTCAACGAGGGCACGCACATTCTCAGAAGAACCAGCCTTCATGGTAATGAACGAAAGATAGAGTTCGTTCAAAATGCATGCGCTATTACTCCATTTCTGAGCATCCGTAGTGGGACTGTTACCAGCAGTAACAATTGCATTAAGCAATGCAAGAAGTGCATCACGCTTAGTAGCGTTAAAGTCGGCGCTATTAACAATCGGCTGCAATGAGAACGAGATTGAATTTGGAGTTTCGGCTTCAAAACAATCTTCAGCAGGATTCAGCACACCGTTGATTTGCTCCTTAGTATAGGGGGTTGATGCAGCCTGTTCTGTAGCCTGACCATAGAACAGGAATGAGCGTGTACCAACAGGAACTTCAACATCTTGGTAGAGCTTTGAGTTGTTTCCATTAGTATTTAAGTCATTACCTGCATCGCGCAGTGTTGTTGGAACAGCAAGGTTGGTTCCTAGACGATTGTCTGTAGCAGCAATTTCGCCAGCTTTTGCAAAAGGAATAAGGACGATGTCCTGCATGCCACGGAACACGTCAGCTACTGCAGGAGTGGCTGATGATGAGTACTGAGTGGTGAAATCTGTCATACGGGTCTTTTGCTTACCCAGCATCGAGATGTTGAACTCTGTCTTCACAGCGCCCTTTTCAATGTAGTTGACATTCTCAAGTGCGTCGTCTGACGAGCAGGCAGCGAAGCCAGCGCTCAGCAGGATTGCTGCTCCTGCATAAGCGAATCTTTTGATTTTTTTCATTTTGTTTTGTTTGAATTGGTTTATAAATTACTTAAATATTATTGTTTCTATCTAGTGCGAAGCCTATGCTCCGCAGTCTGTCTTGTTTGTGTCTGTATTTCTTTTGCCTTTTCTTGCGGTTTAAGTTCGAAATGTCTTATTAATGGTTGATCATGAGGAGAGACCATGATGGTCGAGGTCGTCGTTATTTGTTTTTTTTCAATATTTCGATTTAACCTTTTAACCTTTTAACCTTTTAACGTCGAATGAGCTGGTTGTACTTCTCGTACTCCGTCTGGTAGGTGCGGAGGGCATCGAGGTAGCGCTGCAGCTGCTCGGCATTGCGCTGGGCATCGGCATTGCCCTTGGCAGCGGCACGACGGAAGTAGTCGAGAGCCTGCTCACGCTGTCCGGTCTGGAAGAGGGTGACGCCGAGGGCGTTCCATGAACGCTCATCCGCGCGTACATTATTTAATATAGGCAGGGCCTCCTCCCAGTGCTGCTGCTGCATCAGGCGCACGGCCTGGTTGATGGCATCGGCATTGGCATCGGGCACGCGGTCGAAGTAGATGCGCAGGTAACCAGAGTTACGCTGGTCGGGTAGGAGCTCGTTCTTGATGTAGTCGTAGGTCTTGCCTCCGTTCAGGCGGCGTATCTTCTGCTCGCGGCGGTTCAGGTCCTGCTCAGTATCCATGATGGTGAGAACCTCTTTTAGAGTTGAGATTTGAGGTTTGAGATTTGAGGTTTGGGCATTGTCGCCTTCAGCGACTACGTCGTTGATCTGGTCGCGGAGCTCAGCCCATGCCTCGCCGCCGCCGTTGAGCTCGAAGAGCTGGTCGGTGGTGCCGGGCACTCGGTCTTTGATATAGTCGCGCAGAGCCTGGGCACGTCCGTTGCCGAGGTCCTCGTTGTGAGCAACGGTACCCTCGATACTGGCCAGACCGATGATCTGGATGAGGCGTACGTTAGACATCGAGTCGGCCATGATCTGGCGGGTGATGTCGACGATGCGGTCGAGGATGGGGGCATTGTCGCGGAAGTCGTAGAGCAGGGTGGTCTTGTCGAGGGGGAAGTGCACCCAGA
>JAEEGL016788470.1_pt1 | contig 13576 bp, 3 predicted proteins | sample 9134231 | NCBI WGS metagenome assembly JAEEGL01 (sample SAMN16246548, study PRJNA631951) | gut metagenome | biome: gut microbiome; feature: rumen; material: fiber-attached | host: Bos | place: Iran: Karaj | collected 2018-10
GAAACACAATCGGTAGCGACAAACCAGTATGGCAACATCCAGGTTGTTGTGGGCGCGGGCGAGAAAGTTGACGGCGAGTTCGCCAATGTTCCATGGAACACAATGGCAATCAAGATGCTGGTTGAGGTTGACCTCGACGGCGCAGGAAAATACACGGCTCTGGGCGAAGTTCCGATCCAGGCCGCGCCATACGCCATGCACGCGCAGAAAGCAGGCGGAGTGGCAACCCAAAACGCTAACACAAAAGACGGCGATGCTCTTTTTGCAGTGAACGACGCCAGCGGCAACCCTGTGTTTGCCGTGTTTGCCGAAGGCATTGTGGTTTATGTTGACGATGCCGCCGACAAGGCAGCCCGCCGCAGCGGATTCGTCGTTACCGGCCGATCGGCAACCAAAGACCAGGCCGCAGCCGAATATTTTGCTGTAACAACCGAAGGAACACACATCTACGTTGACGACGCTGACGACAAGGCAGCCCGCCGCAGCGGATTCGTTGTCACTGGCCGTTCGGCGACCAAAGACGGCGAGCAGGCCGACTATCTGACCGTCGGAGGCGAGGGCACAACCGTTTATGTTGACGGTGCTGACGACAAGGCAGCCCGCCGCAGCGGATTCGTTGTCACCGGCCGCTCGGCAACCAAAGACAGCGCAGAGCAGCAATACTTTGCCGCCACAGCCGACGGCACAACCGTTTATGTCGACGATGCCGCCGACAAGGCAGCCCGCCGCAGCGGATTCGTTGTCACCGGCCGCTCGGCAACCAAAGACGGCGAGCAGGCCGACTATCTGACCGTTGGCGGCGAGGGCACGCAAGTGTTCATCGACGGAGCTGACGAAGAGAGCGACAAGGCAGCCCGCCGCAGCGGATTCGTCGTCACCGGCCGCTCGGCAACCAAAGCCGACGAGACAATGTTCGCCATTGAGGGCGGATACACCCGTGTATACGTCGACGATAATGAGGATGACAAGGCAGTCCGCCGCAGCGGGTTTGTTGTTACCGGCCGCTCGGCAACCAAAAATAACAATTCGGTAAACTATATGTCAGTCAATGGCAAGAGCGTTGATATGGTTACATCTGAGATGACTGTGATTCAAACACCTGGGCCAGATGATATTGCCGTCGTGCCTGGAGGACAGTCACAAATCGAATATCCGCGTATGAGTGCTTTTTCCATCCGAGGAGGAAACGTGCATGTTGGCGGCGACGTGTCGCTCACCGGTGATGTGACCCAAAAAGTGGATGCCGACACCATCGCAATTGATACTACAGAGGTCGAATTCCCGCAGATTGCTAAGATTGTGAACTGTGCCGATACCATCGACTGCTCAATCTACAAGCCCTTCATCTACGGCGACGAGAGCGATGAAGATGGATACGCAATGCTGGGCATTTACTCCAAAGGTTCGTACGCCGTTGTCGACAACACCGATGCACTTAACAACCATGTGCTTCTACTCGACGCGTCGGGTTTTGTGACAAAGAAAGCCAAGAACGCCACTGTAGCCGTGCTGATGCCTGAAGGCGACAACCAATTGTACATCAGACCATTGAAGGCCACAAGCCAGACTATCAACTTTGGCTTGATGAAGAAAAACGCCACCGAGCCGTACAAATATGTAAATGTTTCGGCTGAGATTGAGGCCTCGGCAGGTGTGCCATATAGGGTTACAGCAACTCACAACAACGGTGGAACTGTGGAAATTGATGGCACAATGGCATATGGCGACAAACCTACATTTACAGCCATACCCGACAATGGGTTTATGTTTGTTCGCTGGACCGACGGAAGCACCCGGCCGCGCCATTCGGTGACTATTTATGATGACTTTGAGATTGAAGCTGAGTTTGATACGCTGCGATATATATTGAACGCCAAACCTAACAGAAGCGCTTATGGAACCGTTGAGGGTGGTGGCGCATATTTTTATGGTGAAAAGGCTTTTCTTGAGGCAATTGCCAGTCCGGGTTACTATTTCAACAACTGGAGTGGTGTTGAGCTCGATAGTGCGCAGCAAGACAACCCGAGTATTGTTTTGATTGTGACCGAGAATCTTAAACTGATCGCAAACTTTGGCAAGATTGACTATGCCGAAACCAAAAGCATAGTGAAAATGGGGTATAATGCTGAAAATGAGTGGTATGTCGATGGCCATGTGAAGGAAATGTGCGATTTGGATATTGACGAATCCGGAACGGTTAATATTACGATCCCGCAAATGGATGATACGGATGACACTTGGGCCGTACAGTTCTGTAATGTTCTTACCGGATTCGACGGACAAGTCGAGGGCGCCAAGTTCCAACTCACGTTCGATGCTATGTGGGAAGGTGTTGTTGACACCGCAACTGAGGCCAAAATCTCCATCTGGACAGGAAAGAGGGGTATTTATTGGACCGGTTACGACCAGTTCAATGATCATAACGAGCTCAATTTTGAGAACAATGAATCATTTCTGAATGATGAAAACGAATCAAGAAAAATAAAAGCGGGTGAATGGACAACAATTACGTGGGGCGGAACCATCAGCAAATTGGGCGCCGATACCCTCGGCATTCAAATCAATCTTGTTGATCCTGAGAATAATAACAATAGCGGAACTTTCAGCTTCAGAAATTTGACATTGACATTCGGACGAAACAAGGCCGCACGATACTTTTTCGAGCCCGAGGCTGAGTTGTGCAAAATTACAGTGCCCGAAGATTTCGAATACAAATCTCTGGTTTCGGGAGCTAACTACTATATGAAGGGCGATGAGGTTACACTTGAGTTCGACGCAGACGATAATCTAAAAACTAAATTCCAGGGATGGACCGAAAACGGCGAAGATATTATTGATGGTGCAACTGATCTTACCTACACATTTATTGCTGACGGCAACAGACAAATTTGGCCACTCTGCCTGATTGAGAATACGAATCCGTTTAATGGTAAGGCGATAACTCTGCCGGGTGTGATTGAAGCTGAGGATTTCGATTACGGCGATGGCGCTTTTAATGACAACAATAATGGTACTTCGTGGAACGTATCTCCGGAAGACCAGCCTTACACATATTATATACCATACCGCGAGGAAACGAATGTCGGTATCGATAGTATCTTCACTGGAGAGTATGCCTTGAGCTTCACCGATCCAATCGACGAAGACAAAGAATGGTACAAATATACTGTGAATGTTGAAAGTGAACAGTTTATGCGTTGGGCCATACGGTATTCCAATTTAAACGATAATGTTAGAATCTCCATCAATACTGACAGCAACTTTGATGTTACTGGAGAGGCTGAGATACCAACCACTCCCGGTTGGTGGATTTACAATATGATTTTTGGAGTGACGAAGGAGGTTTTGCACGCAGGCGAATACCAGATAAGGCTCGATTTTAATGAGTCGTCATGCAATGTCGATAAAATTATGTTCGGCAATACCGATGATCGGTTGCTTTCGATAAACATTGAACCTACAGAAGAAACCACACCGCACAGATTTATGCCTATGGGCACCGTTACCGGTTACGGATTCTACCCACAAGACACAACTGTAACCATAAAAGCCAAAGCTGACAGAGGTTATGAGTTTGCCGGTTGGCGTGACGACAGCTGGAAGATAGTCTCTTTCGACACAATGCTTACCGTTACAATCGGAACGGATGATATTCACTATGATGCTTTGTTTGCCAAATCTGTCGCTGAAGTAGATGATGATTTTAAACCATTTAGAGGCAATCCTACTAATTTGCCTGGCACACTTGAAGCCGAAAACTACGACGAGGGTGAAGATGATTATTACGATATATCTGATGGATCAAGTTACGGAGATTATCGCGATGGCGCAGGTGGAATAGATATGATTGGAATTTTAAAAGATTCTGATTTTGAGGAATATGCACTCACTTGGACAACTGATGGTGAGTGGGCCAGATACACAGTAACCGTTGACGAGGCGCAACAGATGCGTTGGGCGGCAAATGTGTCCACGTATGAATATAAAAATTCAAAAATCGCCATCTTCAAAGATGACACTGACGCAGAGATAACAGGTTACATTGAAGCGCCAACCACAGGAAGCTGGTACCGGTATGAGTACGTTTCGGGTACGACAATAGGGAATGTCCCCGAAGGAACCTACAGAATGCGTCTCAAAATCATTGATAACGACTGCAATGTCGATAAAGTTATGTTTGGCAAGATGACCGACGCTCTGGTGACAGCCACTGTGAGCCCCTACGAAATCAATGAACTGCCAAGTCACGCAGCAATTGGTTTTGTTTCGGGTTCAGGTTTCTACGAGAAGGCTTCGAGGGTTACTTTGAAGGCTAAAGCGGCCGAGGGATACCTATTTGTCGGTTGGCAGAATTCAGTAGGCAGCGTGATTTCGACCGAGGCCACAATCAATGTGGAGATTGAATCGGCTGGCGAGTCAGGCGATATACGTCTTAACGCTCTGTTTGCCGAGATGTCGGATGAGTTTACGGATATTAATGGTATCCGCTACGAGATTACTGACAATAATGCCAAAACATGCCAAGTGATTGGTCTTGCCGATAATGCTGAGATTGAAGATGAGCTTACTATTCCAGATTCGGTGAATTATGGCAATACAACATTCAATGTTACAAGTATAGCCGACTATGCCTTTGCTGAGGCAGGCCTGACTATGGTATCAATATCCGAAGGTGTTACAAGCATAGGTAACGATGCATTTTACAATTGTTCCGATCTGACATCATTGGCGATTCCAAGTTCTTTGACATATGTTGGCCATGATGCGTTTGAAGGATGCAGCAATTTGGGGTGCTACACCGATGGTATTACAAAATATTTGGGAAATAAGAATAATCATAATGTTGTTCTGATTGGTGTTACAGGATCTCCGGACGAAGTCGAGATATTGGAAGGTTGTAAATTCATTTACGATAAAGCGTTTGAGGGCAGCTCGATTAGAAAGATAACTGTTCCCAGTTCGGTTATAAGCATTGGTTATCTGGCATTCCACGAGTGCGAAAATCTGACAGGGATAACCATATCAGAAGGTGTTACCTATATTTATGATTATGCTTTCGAAGGTTGCCCTCGATTGCGTAATGTTACGATACCCAATTCCATTGATAGCATTGGATATAATATTTTCAATTGGTGCGAAAAATTGCGGTACAACAAATCGGGCAACGCCTGCTATCTTGGCAACAACGAGAATCCGTATCTATTCCTTGTGAAGGCGAATTCATCCGATATCACGGAGTGCGAGATTAACGACGGTTGCCGGTTTATTTTGGATTATGCGTTCAATGATTGTCAGAATCTGACATCGGTGACTGTTCCCGAATCGGTGGAGTATGTCGGATATAACGCGTTCCACATGTGTTCACGATTGACCGAAATCGAGCTCTCTGACGCAATAAAGTTTATTGGTGGTGATGCATTTTCTGGAGTTACAAATCTGATATTTAACGGCGATTATGGCGAAGAGTACGAAACTTGGGGAGCAAAGGTCCGCAATGGTGTGTATGATGGCGGCTTTGTTTATTCGCCGGAGGACACCGGAAAAGAGAATTTGCTGCGATATATAGGCAGCGACACTGAAGTTACTATTCCAAGCTCAGTTACAACCATTGGCGAACGCTCGTTCTACGGCTGTAGCGGCATTACTAAGGTAACAATTCCTGATAATGTTGAATTTATTGAGGGCAGCGCGTTTGAAGGTTGCACCGGCATCAAGTCGATTGATATACCTTCGAGTGTCGATGAAATCGGATGGGATGCGTTTGGCGGTATTGTCAATGTCAACTATGAGGGTGATGCTGATTTATACAATGAGGGTCTGACTTGGGGTGCGATAACCCGCAATGCCTTTGGCGACGGCGATTTCTTTTATGAGGACGACGCGCACACAAAACTGCTGAGATATGTTGGCAAAGACACCGTGGTTACCATTCCAGGCACAGTGACCGCTATCAGCGAACATGCGTTCAGCGATTGTAATCAAATGGCCAGAGTTAATATTCCGTCATCGGTTGAGAGCATTGGCGACGAGGCGTTCTTGGGTTGCAACCAAATGATTTCGATTGTTATCCCATCATCAGTACAGACAATGGGCTACAATGTTTTCGAGTCTTGCAACTATGGTATTAATATCTTCTGCGAGGCGCCTGCCGAACCTGCCGATTGGAATGAAGAATGGCACATGGACAGAGATAATATTGTATGGGGTGTAGTGGCTGCCGATAACGGCATTGTGTATGCCGCAGCCGAGGATGGATCGGGTAACGCCAGGGTTGTCGGCCACGTTTGGGTCGCAGCGAGAATCCTGGAAATCCCGGAAACAATCGAGTTTGGCGGGTCTACAGTCAGTGTCACTGAAATTGGACCAGAATTCAATAACTTAAATTTCTTGTCGATAAATGTGCCTTCAACGGTTGAATACATTGCAGACAACACCTTCTATAATGTTGTGAATATCAATTATTCCGGTTCGGCAGGTGAGAGTAGCGATACATGGGGGGCACAATATAGGAATCAATATGTTGATGGTGATTTCGTGTATACCGACGCCGCACATAAAAATATTGTAAGGTATGTGGGCAAGGGCGGAAACGTTGAAATTCCAGAAGGGGTTACAACAATTCGTAATAATGCGTTCCAAGAATCCGAAATAGTATCGGTAACAATTCCGGCTTCGGTTGCAAATATTGGTTCAATGGCATTCGCTTATTGTCATGAACTTAAGTCGGTCGACTTTGCCGAAGACAGTGAGTTGAGTTATATTTCAAACGAAGCGTTTGCCGGTTGTTCAAATTTGATGTCAATTACCATTCCCAGCAGTGTGACAAGTATTGGATACAATGCGTTCGATGAAGTTGTCAATGTTAATTACAATGGTTCGGCAGGTGCTGACTACGATACATGGGGCGCTGTTATCAGAAATGGTATAACCGATGGCGGATTCCTATACGCCGATGCCGGCAAGACTCAATTGGTTAAGTATCTTGGAGAGAGCAAAGATGTTGAGATTCCGGATGGTGTGGTTGCAATTTATGAAAATGCCTTTATTCATTGCAATATTGAATCGGTTGTGTTCCCCGACGGCTTGGAAACCATTGAAAAAAATGCATTTGCGGGAAATAACTTCGAAACAATTGAGATACCCGGCTCTGTAAAAAACATTGGCGATGGCGCATTTGCAGTTTGCAATGAATTGATTGCGGTTACAATCAACGAGGGAGTTGACACCATTCGAGGCGATGCTTTCAGTGACTGTCCCAATCTGGAAATCGTAAATATTCCTACAACAGTTAGGATTTTTGGCGATGATGTTTTTTATCAGTGTGACTATCTAACCGGGAAAACATATGACAACGCCATTTATTTGGGAACCGAGGGTAATCCTTATATTGTATTGCTGAAAGCCGTTTCAACTGAAATAACCGAGTGCACGGTTAACAGCAATTGCAAGTTTATAAACAGTCGTGCGTTCGAGGATTGCAATAGTCTTGCATCGATTGATATTCCCCAAGGAGTAACTATTATAGGAAGTCTCGCGTTCTACTGGTGCGAGAATTTGCAGACTGTGACCTATGACGGTACCGATGACGACTGGAATGCCATTGAAATTAGACATGACAACGAGCCGCTTACCAATATTAAGCCGCGGATTGATGATTTGTTTGAATTTTCGATGAGCGGCGATACGGAGGCAGTCATCGATAGCTATAGGGGCAGCAGTAAAGAAGTTGTGATTCCGGCATATTATGGCGAATATCCGATCACAATTATCGGGTATAATGCTTTTGCGGGACAGCAGATTGAGTCCGTAACTTTTGACGGGGGCAGTCAGCTGACCACAATTGGCGAGGGTGCGTTCAGTGGTTGCGCATTCCGTGAGATTACAATCCCGGCATCAGTAACAGATATTCTCGACTATGCATTCTTCGATAATACCAACTTGGAGTCTGTCATTTTCACCGATGACAGCCAACTGGCCTCAATTGGCGAGAAAGCGTTTAATAACTGCTCGTATCTTACCTCGCTTTCAATTCCAAGTAGCGTTACCTATATAGGTAAAGATATGTTGATAGGGTGTAATGCTATGAGAACTTTGTCATTCGATACTGAAAACGGTGTTTGGTGCTCTGACTCTGAATTTAAGAATGTGATTGACAAGTCGCAGTATATGAATGGCGACGATATTAACATTAGTGGATTCATGGATCTTAACGGAACTACCTCATTGTATAAGAACCCTGATGGTGAGTATAGCGGCAGCCAAACCGGATTCATATACACTTTTGATGATGCCACTTACACTGCAACCATCACCGGACACAATGGTGGTGATATTGCTACCCTGATAATTCCGGCAACAGTTGGCGATGATGACGAATATACCGTAACAGCTATTGGTGACGACGCATTCAAAGGTAATACCAGCTTAGAAACTGTAACCTTTGCTGACGACAGTCAGGTTTTCTCAATTGGCGAGGAAGCGTTTTCTGGTTGCACTAATCTCCAATCGCTTGAATTGCCACTCAGCATCGGCTATCTAGGTCCTAATGTGTGCGATAGATCTAATACTAACATATTAGATGTTATATTTACTGTCGCGTGGTATTCTGATGAAGATTATAGTATGTCAATTAACCCTAGCGACGTATATAGTGGTGCATATACTGAGGGTATGTGGAGGAAAAATTATGATTTTGAATATGATTACGATGTAGACGCCCGAACCGCAACAATTACAAGTTGTTCAGGTAGTGCAGCCAAAATAATTGCGATTCCGGAAAAGGTTTATTATGAGGGAGAGCAATATACGGTGACAAAAATTGATTGCTCTGCGTTTAATAATTGTCCTAATATTACTAAAGTGTCAATACCAAAGACAGTCACGGAAATTGTTAGTATTTACGCGCTCTCTCGTTGCGATAACCTGCAAGCGATTAATGTTAATTCGGCAAATGAAAAGTATAGTTCCGTTGATGGAGTATTGTACGGAGATGATTATGGAGAAAATGCTATATTGTGCTACCCAAGTGCGAAGAGTGGCACTTCGTTTACGATACCCGACGGCATTACTAAAATAGGATACGATGCACTCGCTCGTACAGGTTTGGAGGAAATTACACTCTCATCGTCAGTAACAATTGTAGACAATTATGCATTTGATGAAAGCAACTCTTTGGAGGCGATAAATGTTGCCGCAGGAAATGGGCATTACAGTTCGAGAGACGGAATATTGTACAATGTCGATAAAACAACACTTGTAAGATACCCGGCAGGGAAATCGGATGCAACTTCGTTTGAAGTGCCAAATGATGTAACTTATTTATCTGATGGCGCTTTTATCGGATGCCAACACCTTACAAGCGTTACCATTCACAATGGTGTTCAATTGGGAGGTGTTGTATTCCAGTCTAATGAGGTTATAGAACACGTGATATTGCCTGAAGATTTAACAGAAATCCCAGGATCAACTTTTCAAGGTTGTTCCAACCTTCAGGAGATTACAATACCTGAAAATGTGGTATTGATTGGTGCCCAGGCATTCCAGGGATGTCAATCACTCATTTCTATTGAAGTCCCGGAAGGAGCAGAAACAATAGAACACAATGCGTTCATCTCTTGCGATGGTCTTAAGTCGCTTACAATCCCCAATAGTGTTAGCCATGTTGGCTGGGATTTCTTGCCGGAAATTAGCGATTATGATAATTTTAGTATGACCTTCGACACCGAGAGTGACTGGTACTATGACCGGGAGTGTACAAAACTAATTGACAAAGATTTGTATACAACAGACAACGAATTGGATGTCAGTAAGTTAATAGAATTCTTATCTCCCTATGAGATAGAGATTGATGGTGAAATGGTGGAAAATTCTGGAATGTGGAAGAATACAGGCTTTACATTTAACATCGAGTATGATAATACAACCCTTACTGGCTACAATGGCACGGCGTCAGAAGTGGTAATTCCGACAGATGCATATGTAGGATACAGCGATGTTAATCCGGTGAAAAATATTGGCTATCGTGCATTCCAGGGAAATACCAATGTTGAGTCTGTATCTTTTAAAAGTAGCAGTCAGGTTACAACAATAGGCGAGGAAGCGTTTGCAAACTGTTCTAATCTGGTTTCGCTTGAACTTCCCAACAGTGTCAGCCACATTGGCAAAAATATTGTAAGCGATTGTGGCAACTTGGCGTCTCTGACATTCGATACTGAGAATACTTGGTATTATGACGAGGATCGCTCAGAACCAATCGCCCCAGATGATTATATGACTGAAGGACAGATAGACTTGGGAAAATTCATTGAACTCAACAATGAAAGTGAGTTGTTTAAAGGTGAATGATTCTATATTTATAATGAGGCAAAAATCTTTCCTCGTCGGTGGGGAGTCTGGCGGGGAAGATTTTTACACAAATTGTTGAAAACAAATTGCTAATTATTTTGCAGTAAAGAAATAACTCTATATATTTGTGATTTGTATAAAAAGATTAATTCTATGAAAAGAAAATTAACTATCGCGGCATTACTGATGATTACAGTACCCGCATTTTCGCAGTTCAAACAGAGCGAGGTTGTGGCATCTGCTGGCGGATTTGACGTAAAAGACGGCTATTCGGTCAGCTATACAATTGGCGAGCCAGTGGCAGGTACACTTAAAGCTGGCGATTTGATTGTTGTACAAGGTTTTCAGCAGGGTTACACCACTGCCGTTAATCCTGGCGTTGGCGTTAACGAAGAATTGGCTACCAATGTCAGCATCTACCCAAACCCGGTCAGCACAACATTGTTTGTGGCATTCAGTGAGGTGCCTGAGGGTGATTGCTTTGTCCGCTGCTACGATATGACTGGCCGTGTGGTCGGTGAAACCAGCTTTGATGGTGACATTCGTGCGGCTTTGGATGTTGCAGCCCTGCCACAAGGCGCATACTTTGTCAAGATTTTTGTTGACGAAAAAGCTGTGGTCAACCGTAAGGTTATGAAATATTAGCAGTTGCTATTTGAAAACGAATTTTAACACTGTCGTGCGTTGGCGTGTCACCTCATTAATTGAGACCAGCATTGCACGGGAAAAAATAATCGAATTATGAAAAAAATCACTATCAAACTATTGGCAGCCGTTGCAGTATTATTTACTACGGCAGCTGCAGCCTTGGCACAAGGCAGTTTCGCATATCAGGCGGTTATCCGTTCAACCGATGGTAGCGTGGTAAGTAACCAGAAAGTGGGAATGCGCTTCACATTGCTCAGCGAAGGCAAGGAGTACTACAGCGAAGTACAGACACCCACAACAAACGAGTACGGCAATGTATCGGTAATGATTGGCAGTGGCAGCGATGCCAAAGGCAATTTCGTTACTGATGTTCCTTGGAGCTCAATGAATATCATGCTCAAGATTGAAGTCGACGTTAAAGGCGGCACCGATTATATCGAATTGGGACAGACCCAGTTGCTCTCAGTGCCTTACGCCATGTACGCTCAGTCGGCCGGCAAGATTGAGGCATCACAAAAGACCGCTTCGGTTGATGACCCCATCTTCGAGGTTAAAGACAAAGACGGAAACTTGGTTTTCGCAGTCTTCCCCGATGGAGTGAAAGTATATGTTGATGACACAGACGCCAGCAAAGCGGCTCGCCGCAGTGGCTTCGTGGTAACCGGCCGCTCAGCCACCAAAGATGGTGCTGCAGCCGATTATTTCGCAGTCAACGCTGAAGGCACACAGGTGTATGTCGACGATGCTGACAGCAAGGCAGCTCGCCGCAGCGGATTCGTGGTAACCGGTCGATCTGCCACCAAAGACGGCGAAGCAGCCGACTATTTGGCAGTCAATGGCGAGGGTACTCAGGTATACGTTGACGACGCTGACAGCAAGGCAGCCCGCCGTAGCGGATTCGTAGTAACAGGTCGCTCGGCCACTAAAGACGCCAACGCCGAAGTATTTAAAATCGATGGAGAAGGCACACAAGTCTTCATTAACGATACAGACAGCAAGGCAGCTCGCCGCAGCGGTTTTGTAGTAACCGGTCGTTCAGCCACCAAAGACGGCCAGGCCGATTATTTGGCAGTTGGCAACGAAGGCACACAAGTGTATGTCGATCTTGACGCCGACAAGGCAGCCCGTCGTAGCGGTTTCGTAGTAACAGGCCGTTCAGCAACCAAAGATGCCGATGTTGATGTGTTTGTTGTTGACGGTGAGGGCACACAAGTCATCATCGACGATACTGACGGCAAGGCAGCTCGTCGCAGCGGATTCGTGGTAACAGGCCGATCAGCCACTAAGGACTCTACAGCTAATCAATATCTTTCGGTTACCGGCGAGAGCATCGATTTCAGCTCATCATCGTTCAACGTTGCTGACAAAAACTCATCAGAGAAGGTACTCGCCGTTACCAATGGTAACGTGCAGGTTAACTCTGACTTGTTGATGACAGGTGAGGTTGGCAAGGTTGTTGACGCAGAGCCTTTGAATGACGATGTTTATGAAATCAAGCTCACAGATACAGTAGTTACTACTCTTGTTGCACAGATTGACGATGGTGAATTGTCGGGCGGTAGCCAAGATGGTCGCTATATATTGCTGCGTACCAACGACAATACATACGTCCCAGTATATGATAGCTTGATGTTCGATGTGAACGGGTTTGTAGCTACTAAAAAGAATGCTGTTGTTTCAGTTTCTTTACTTGAAAATTGGGATGAAGATGATGAGGGTAATTGGGTGGCCAACTATGTTATTAATGTAAGAGTATTGACCGAAAAACTTACTGGCTTCTCAGCTGAATTTGGTTTAGCTTGGTCAGGTTGGGATTCTCATATGCAACAAGAATCATATCTGTTCAAAAAGGTTAGGATCGTATCAGACAAAATAACGCCTAAACCCACTTCGCAGTATTATGGCGAAGAAAAGGGATATATTAAGTATAATATTACTACCCAAAGCGATGAAGGAGAAACAAAACAAACAATGAACTACTATTTCACTGATTATGGAAATAAAGAGTATTTTTTGATGGAGTCGGAAGCGGGAAAGTCTATTTCCTATATGGATATAGAATCTTCTATAAATAAAACATACATTTATGCTAATGATATGTGGGTACAAGATCAAACATCAAGACTGAAAGATAAACCTATGTGTCTTTCTGAATCCAACGAGGGATATTCTTTTGAAGAAGCTACTGTTAATGGTATAAAAATACAAAAGTACGAAGATGATTTGTGGGTGCACAATAATATCATAATGAAATTAGTGGATGCCGAGGGTAGCATGATATTCGAATCAGCAGATTTCGATACTGATGTCCAGGATTTCTATGAATGGTCGAAAGAATTTAAATTGCCTGAATAATAGTATAATGATTTATAGAAAAGCCATCTGCTTGCAGGTGGCTTTTTTTGGTTGTAGGCAAATAGGCATTAATCACCGCTATAATTATTCAACTGAAAAAACTATTTTTGGCGTAATAAAATTCTGACAGATATGAAGACAATGCTTTTTATGAACTTGGGAGTTACCGAAATTGTCATTATTGCCTTGGTTGTGCTGCTGCTGTTTGGCGGTAAGAAAATTCCCGAGC
>JAEEGL016804437.1_pt1 | contig 13576 bp, 9 predicted proteins | sample 9134231 | NCBI WGS metagenome assembly JAEEGL01 (sample SAMN16246548, study PRJNA631951) | gut metagenome | biome: gut microbiome; feature: rumen; material: fiber-attached | host: Bos | place: Iran: Karaj | collected 2018-10
AGCATGCCGATTGGCTCTCGATGTCGAGGTCGTCGATAGTGGAGGGTGTAAGAAGCACGCCCTTGCCTGTGTTCACATAGTTGCGCTTAAACCATTCGGCAGCAGCATTCTCATCGGCAGAGCCAGAGGCATAGTCGTTGGGAAGAAGCATAGCTATTTTCGACCCACCCTTCTGAGCCTCGTAAGCTATGAAGAGGCGCACGGTTTGTCCCTTCGACAGAGTCCCATCAGCGAAACGAGCCTTGACAGTGTAAGATACATCGACGTTGGTCGGAGCTTTTTTGATGAAATAACTGGTCTGCGGACCCTCGAGCTCGATGATATCAGCATCGTCCTTAATAATCTGAATTCCGGTAACATCTCCTGCGGGGAGTGTCCAAGAGAGAGTGAGCTGGCGCGTGCCCTGCGGATTATCATAGCTGAGTCCGCTGACGGTGCCTTTGGCATCGGAGGCAGAGTCCGGAATATCAATGTCGCTGCAAGCGGACATTACCATAACCAATAAACAATAACCAATAACCGTTATTCTATTGGCTGTATTTCGCATAATATTTTTCATAACTAATTAGGAATGTTTTTGTTTAACGTTTATTGTTTACAGTTACTGTTTATACAGTCCGTTAGAATTCTCAATCTGTGAGATGGGGATGGGCAGGTAAATCTCGTCCTCGGTAAGACTGGCACCAGTATAGTAGGGGCGCAAGGTGGATTCCTCCTGCATATACTTATTGATGGTCTGCACGGCTGTACCCCAACGAACGAGGTCGAACCAGCGCTGGCCCTCCATAGCAAGTTCCAAACGGCGCTCCATGCGGACAGCCATACGGGCGCGCTCACGAGTCCATGTAAGATTGCCGTCATAATCGGTGGGATAGAGTCCAACATTGTATTCAGCAGTGAAGGGGTCGAGGTCAACGGGTGTGTAGTTGCCGTCGATGCTACGGGCAGCTTTCTGTCGGATTTGGTTCACCAGGTCTCGAGCCATAACGAGCTTATCATCAGTAGCTGCGTTCGAACCAGATGCGGTCTCAACGAGAGCCTCAGCCTTCAGAAGAAGGATGTCAGCATAACGTATGAGGATGAAATTCAAGCCACTGGCACCCCAGGGGAAGCCTTGCACCATATCGGGGCTTGAGGGGTCGATGAGGCCTTTCTTGCCGGAATACTCCCCATAAGTATTATAGTCACGACACCAGCCCTGTGTATAGATATGGCCACGGAAAGGCAGACCGATGCGGCCAACGGTAAGGTCAAGACGCGGGTCCACGCTGCCGGCATAGTTGCTGGTGACACGGACATTATTAAATGTACCGTCGAGATAAGGCAGTCCATTGGCATCTGTGCGGAAAGCATTTACCAAGTTCTGCGAGGCAAGGAAGAAGTCGTCGCCCGAGCCGAATACGTTGCCTTCGGAACGTGTGGTGTTGAGCAAGTTGCAGAAATTGATGTGGATATTGTCGTTGGCGGTGCTGAACTGCACAGCCATGATACTCTCCTTCTTGTTGTTGAACTCCAACTTCGACATATCGGCAAAGTTGTCGTAGAGTTGATACTTACCGCTGTTGATAACAACATCTGCCCACTTCTCCACTTCGCTCCATGTAGCAGTCTGAGCGTTGACTTTGGTCAGCAAGGCAGCGGCCACATATTTAGTGAAACGTCCGGGCTGTTCCTGCGTCTCGGGCATTGCATTGTAAGCATCCTCGAGGTCGGCCTTAATCTGAGCGTAAATCTCGTCTCGGTTCAAGTTGCCGTTTGGTACAGTTTTCGGATCGTCATTCTCGGTGAGATAAGGTATGCTCTTGAAGATACGGTTCAGATCGAAGTAATACCATGCGCGTAGTGTCTTCAACTCACCTAACAGTGCCTCCTTACCGTTTACATTGCTTGCATCGTTGATGGCCTGCATAGCCTTGTGTACACGGGCAATGCCCAGATAGTTGTTCTCCCACTTATTGTGGCAGGTAGCGTTGTCACTGGTAATATTTTGAATCTCCAATTGATGGATGTTGGCCTCCATCGACACACCCTCACCACCTTTGTAAGCATCGTCAGAACGTACGTCAAACACCCAGTTGGTGATAGGGCCGGCGAAGGCAGCATTATTGTCATCAAAGAAGTGTGCCTCAAGACCCTGATAGGCAGAGGACATCAGGCCCTCAATGCTCTCGTCGGTGAGCTGCTCGGCTGTAAACTCTCCCTGCGGGGCTAACTCCAACTGATCGGAGCAAGACATGAAACCGCAGATCACGCAGATTGCGCAGATGATTTTATTTATCTTGGTTTTCATAATTATCTATTATATATGTTTGATGTACATTTAGAAAGTCACGTTCAGACCCAGAGTGAAGGTGCGGGCACGTGGATAGAGACCACTGTCGATGCGGGCACCGTAGCCACCAAGAATGACTTCGGGGTCGAGGCCCTTATAGTCGGTAATGGTAAAGATGTTCTCCACCTGTCCGAAGACGCTGATATTGGAGGCAAAGATCTTGCTTGTGATGGACTTCGGCAGCTGATAAGCAAGCTTCAGATATTTCAGTTTCAGATAAGAGCCGTCCTCTACGAAGTAGTTTGACATACGGGTCTCGTTATTGTTGTCCACCATTGTCAGGGCAGGAATGGTTCCACCAGTATTAGTAGGACTCCAAGCGTCAAGAATGTCTACGCCATGGTTGGTAGATGAGCCTCCTCCATAGTGCATGAACTCCAACTGCCTGCGAGTGGTATTATAGATATCAAAACCAAACTCACCGCTGAAGAATGCAGAGAGCGTGAAGTTCTTATAATTCAGGTCAAGATTCAGACCCATTGCAAAGTCGGGATTCGGGTCACCGATGATGCACCGGTCGCTGTCATCGACCACGCCATTGCCATCAATGTCACGGAAAATAAGTCGGCCTACGCCCTTGCCCTGTTGAATGGCATGATTGGAGACCTCGTCTTCGTTCTGGAAGATTCCGTCGCAAACATAACCATAGTACACACCCATGGGCTGTCCTACCATCAATCGATAGTCGCCGCCCTGAGAGGTCACTACATCATTGAACTTAACCAGCTCATTCTTATATTGAGAGACGTTTAACGTTCCGTTCCAGGAGAAATCACCATACTGCGGTGAGCGGTAAGTCATGGTCAGTTCCCAACCATTGTTCTTCATCTCACCAGTATTCATCCACATAGAGGCACCCTCACCCTCGACGGAGAGTGTCGGAGGGATGGTAAGCATATCCTTGGTGTTCTTCCAGAAGTAATCGAACGTCAAGCTGAGAGCACCTTGGAAAAGTTGTGCGTCGAAACCGATATTGGTCTGTGTGGTAGTCTCCCACTTCAGGTTACGGTTTCCCGACGAGGCAGCCACGATGCCTGGAACCACAGAATTGTTTGTTCCGTTCAAGTCATAGGAGCCGTGGCGCAGGTTATAGGCATACCGCGTATAATAAGCATAATTGTCGCTGATGGCCGAGTTACCATTCTGTCCCCATGCAGCGCGTATTTTCAGGTCGGTCACCACATTGTTCTTAGGGAAGAACTTCTCCTCGCTGGCGCGCCAAGCTGCAGAGAATGCAGGGAATACGCCAGAGTTGTTGTCTTTGTGCAGGCGCGAAGTCTGGTCACGGCGCAAAGTAGCACTAACCAAATAGCGGTCAGCATAGTTGTAGTCGATTTTTCCAAAGAGCGAGAACAAAGCCCATTCAGCCTTGCCACCACCCACGGTCTGTTCGCCACCACCTGCACCTATTTGCATGTAGTCAACATCCTCAAAGGCATAGTCGCGGTTGGCGCCATTCAAGTCTTCAGAGCGATACTTGATGTACTCTGAGCCGAGCAGCACACCCAGATGGTGTACGCCCTTAAAAGTCTTCAAATAGTTTGCCGTATTGGTCCAGGTATATGTATCGCCTTGGCCGTAAGCACGGCTCACACTGTTCATATCTGAAGGTTGTATGCGGCGTCCCAGACTCTTGTTGAAAAACTGTACATGCTCAATACCGAGGTTGCTCTTCAGTGTCAGTCCATCAATAGGCATGATGTCGATATAAGCATTTCCAAAAATGCGCCAGCTCTCATTAGAGTTATCGCGACCGTTGTAAAGCTCATGAACAGGGTTAGCGATGTCAGAACCAGAGAGCACCATCGGATTCGTATAGACACCATCACTGTCAGTAACAGGGATAGCGGGATGTTGACGCATGGCTGTATAAGGTATACCACGGTCATCGCCCGTTCCGTAGCCACGATCGTTCCACTGGGCAATCATCAGGTTTTCACCCACAGTGAAAATTTTACTGATTTTATAAGTACTGTTCAGACGAGCGGTATAACGGCGGTAGAAAGTGTTGTTCATCAAACCATTCTGGTTGATATAGTTACCCGAGAGCAAGAACGAGCCCTTCTCGCCGCTGTTTGACACTGAGGCAGAGATGTTGTTGGTCCATGCAGAAGAGAAAACCTCATCCTGCCAGTCTGTGTTGGCAGAATGCACCTTTCCGTCAGCATCGAGATACTCCTTCAGTTGGGGAGTGTCACCACTACCATAGAATGGATGCGAGGGAACGAGTCCGGCATTCTTGTTAGCAGTCCAATAAGCCTCTCCCCACTGCTGGGCATCCATCACGTCATACTGCTTGGCGATTGTGTTCAGCGAGGCGGTATAGTTCACATTTACCGTCATCTTGTCACCCTTTCCCTTCTTGGTGGTGATGATAATCACACCGTTGGCAGCACGGCTACCATAGATAGAGGCTGACGAGGCGTCTTTCAGCACCTGAATGCTCTCGATGTCGGCGGAGTTCAGCGAGTTCAGATTTTCAGTCGTCGCCACACCATCGATAACGTAAAGCGGGGAGGCACCGTTCACCGTACTCATACCGCGCACGCGAATGCTTGCACCTCCACCACCAGGGGCAGCATCGGTCACAATGTTAACGCCAGGCAACTTACCCTGCATAGAGTTGAGCATGTTGGGATCACCCTCACTCTTTGCGCTCTTCATGTCCATCACTGCCACGGCACCGGTCAAGTCGGCCTTACGCTGTACCTGGTAACCGGTAACAACCACCTCGGCCAGTTCTGCGGCATTCTCATTCATCATGACTTTCATGCCGTTCTTCGCAGGCAACTCCTGTTTCTCAAATCCAATGTAGGAGAACACCAGAATCTTTCCTGGTTCCACCGTTAGCTTAAAGTTACCGTCGAGATCGGTCACCGTTCCGTTACCGGTTCCTTTCTCCATCACTGTAGCTCCGATGATGGGCCCCATGGCATCCTCCACGGTACCCATAATCTCTGTTTGCGAGTATATGGATGTACTCGCAAAGATGAGCATCATGCTCAGCAGAAATCTTTTCAGTCTTTCCATTTGTTCTTCGTTTTTAGTTAATAGTAGCGTTAAAAAACTGCCGCAAAAGTACCAATATGGAGAAAAAAGGAAGTAAAAATATCGTTCATCCCATGCAAATTATGTTACAATGCAACAATTTTACAACGAAATGAACGAAAATTACTATCGTCAGTATTCCATTAACTCATCCTCAGGGTGCTGAACAGATTCTTATTAGGATGTCGATTTCAATATCTGAAGATTATGCATTAACGAATGCAGAATCGAGCCTGCTTAAACTCTACCAAGCTTAAGCAGGCTCGATTTAAGACCAAGGGTGCGTAACTAATGAAACACCTTGTTCAGTAATTAGTTTAGGATTTTTGGTTCGTTAATCAGTTTACCACGGCAGAAGCGGCACTCAATCTGGCGATCGTCGCCAAGATAGATATAACGTTCCAAACGTTCCAGCAGGGAATAGTTGTCGAAGTTGAGAACACTGTCGTCAATAACCAGAGCGTCGAAGTCATAGCCTGGTTCGAAGCTGCCCACTTTGCCAAAGAAGCTTCCCGCCGACTTGGTTGCAATCCAGAAGACCTCGGACAGAGTGAGGAACTTAGTGTCGTGATTCTGTAGGTAGTGCATCTTACTGACCTGGATAGCATAAACCAACATACGGAACATGTTCAGATCGTGGCCACCACTGATGTCACTACCCAGTCCGACATGCAGACCCTCATCGAGGAAATTGCGTACAGGGGCCATGCCCGACGCCAAGTTGTAGTTAGACGTGGGACAGTGAGCCACCATTACATTATTCTGCTTCATCAGTTCCAGTTCATCGCCATCAGTCCACACGCAATGAGCCATGATAGTGGGCGTCTGTCCGAAGAGTCCATAGCGGTTGTAAGCATCACCATAATGTTTGCTTTCAGGCTCCAATTCAGCCACCCAGGCAATCTCAGACGTGTTCTCCGAAAGGTGTGACTGTACGGGCAAATGATACTTGCCTGCAAGCTCACCACAGGCTCTCAACAACTCCGGCGTGCACGACGGCACGAAACGAGGCGTTATGATGGGACGTACCAACGCATCCGGGCGGTTGAATTCCGCTATAAGCCGTTCGTTACCTTCAACAGCAGCCTCCACGTCTTCGCTCAGTGCATCGGGACAGTTGCGGTTCATGGCAACCTTGCCGACCAGAGCCCCCATGCCAGCCTCCTGATACAGTTTCATCAGCAGGCGGGTACTTTCAGTATGAACTGTGCCGAAAACGCAACTGCGCATAGTACCAAATAGCCACTGGGTATGCAGGAAACGGCGATACATGCTTTCAGCATAATGAATGTCAGCATACTTCGATTCCTCAGGGAAAGTGTAGTTTTGCAACCACGGCAGCAGTTCCAAATCCATCGCCACACCCTGATTACGCACCTGCGGGGCATGCACATGCATGTCGTTCATGGCCGGTATCAACAGACGGTCGCCGAAATCAACGATCTCCGCATTCTCACCATCCAATGACGCCAAATCAGCCGAAACGCCTGTCACACGTCCACCTTCATCGACAGCGACATATCCGTTCTCAATTACCTCGAAATGGCTTCGCTCCTTTGTAAAAAGAATATGAGCTTTATAGATTTTCTTCATGTTATTATAATCATTAAGTTATTACATTCTCCCTTCAAAAGGGAATTAAGGAGTAATGAAATTCCTGACCATTCCCTATGTCCATGAATTACTATTATGCAAACCTTGCGAATGCAAAAATACCAAAACTTTTTGACATCATAATAAAATAAATAGAAAACTTTCAAGCCCTGAGTTTGTAAAATATATGATTTAGAATTACCTCTGGATTATTTACCCAAGAACTCACTGGGAGTAAGACCTGTTATTCGTTTGAAGAGTCGTGAGAAATGATGGGGATAATCGAAACCGAGCAGACGTGAAGTCTCGCTGATGTTATGCCCCTGCATCAACAGACTTTTGGCTTGATTGATGATATAGTTGTGGATGTAGCCGATGGCCGTTCCACCTGTTTCCTTGTGGACGATGTCACCGAAATAACGTGCCGAATAGGCCAGTTCTGACGCACAATAGGCAACGGTAGGCAAGCCGAGAGAAATTTGCCGGTTCTCACGGAAATACGTTTGTAGAAGGTTGTGAAAGCATTTAAGCAAGTCGTTGCCACCCTTATCATCTTCTGAAAGCTGTCGCATATAGATACGGTTACAGTATTCCAAAATCAAGCGCAGATAACCCAGCAAGATGCTTCTGAGCGATGACGAGTCATCGTGCGTTTGTAACTCTTGCCGCATTTGGGAAACCAACTGTGTGATGCAGAGCCATTCGTCTGGCTCCATCCGCAGCGAGTCGGTGAAGAAATAGGAAAAGAACTGATAATGTTCTATCTGGCGTTCAAGTTCAGAATCGTGCAACAGTTCTGGCGACCAAAGCAGTGCCCAACCGCTCAGCGAGATACGCTCACCATTATCCTCCAGTCCGCCAATCTGTCCTGGCTCTACAGCAATAATCGATGCATCGCTCACCTTGAGCGTTTTCATGCCGTATGAGAGTATCTTTGGAAACTGTCGCTGAATAAAGAGCCCATACACCCCATAGTTGTTCAAACTATGTCGAAAAGGAGCCAACTCATCATAATGGATGATGCTCACTAACGGATGAAGCACTGGTGCATCCACAAAACGAGCATAGTCGTTGGGGTTGTCCACTTTCAAAATCTTCTTCATATTAATCGCTATTATGTGAGGAACTCTTTGCAAAGGTACAAAAAAGGCAAGAACCAACATAAAATGGTATTTATTTTTATAATTATTAAGCATTATCTGCGAAATTGGTATAATCTCAGCCAATTTGTGTATTACCTATATTACATAAAATTTCTAATTTTGCAACCAGAAACTTAAAAACGAATCAAATCATGTTAGGCAATTTTACATTCCACAATCCCACGAAGCTGCACTTCGGTGAGGATGCTTTGAGCAAACTGAGTGAAGAACTGAAAAACTATGGTAAGAAGGTAATGCTGTGCTACGGCGGCGGCAGTATCAAACGCTTTGGCATCTACGACCAAGTAATGGCGGAGCTGAAGAAAGCCGGCTGCGAGGTAGTGGAGCTTGCCGGTGTGATGCCCAACCCAACCATTGAGAAAGTATTAGAGGGTGCTCATCTGGCACGCCGTGAGGAGGTTGACTTCATCCTTGGCGTGGGCGGAGGCTCAACTGTTGACTATTGCAAGGCAGTGGCCGGATGCGCATGGTACGACGGCGACCCGTGGGAGTATTATTTCAAGAACTGGCAGCCGATGACATGCCGCTGGATACCCGTGGGCTGCGTGCTGACAATGGCCGGTACTGGTTCTGAGATGGACAGTTGCTCTGTAATCTCCAGTCACTCTGAGAACCGTAAGATGTTCTACAACTTCCGCAACCCCGATTTTGCCATTCTGAACCCACGTTTTACGTTCACCGTACCAAAATATCAGATGGTGGCAGGCATTTACGATATTATGAGCCACATTTTAGAACAGTATCTTTCTGGCACAGACGACAACACGAGCGACTACATCGCCGAAGGCCTGATGCGCTCGCTCATTGTAAGTTCACGTAAGGCCCTGGTGAATGCTGAGGACTACGAGGCCCGCTCGAATATCATGTGGACAGCGACCTGGGCTCTCAACACACTCATCGACCGTGGCAAAGCCACCGACTGGATGGTTCACATGTTGGGACAGGCTGTTGCCGCCTTTACCGATGCCACCCACGGCCACACACTCGCAGCCGTCAGCGGAGCCTACTACCGTCTGCTTATCAGCAAATCGCCTGATGCCGTACAGAAGTTCAAGCGTCTGGCAATGAACGTATGGAATATTTGTCCTGATGGCAAATCAAACGAGCAAATCGCCATGGAAGGACTTGAGACAATGGAGCAGTGGATGCGTGAATTAGGATTGGCAATGAACATTACCGACTGTGGTGCCAACCCCGAGCAGATTGAAGGAATGGCCGACGCCTGCCCAATCTGTAAGGGAGGTTATTACATCCTGAATCGGGACGAGGTGGTCAAGGTGTTGAAGGACAGTTTGTAAGACATGAAACAGGTTCTTTTGTTTTTTGCAGCAATGCTTTTCAGTTGCTGCTCATCGGACAGTGAAGTAATGGCAGAGGCACCAGCCAACGCAGCCAAGACACTTGTGGTGTACTATAGCTACACAGGCAACAGCCGTGAAATAGTGAACACATTGACAAGTCAGATTCAGGCCGACGTGCTAGAGATACAGCCAGCTGAAAAGGGACTGGCATACGACGCAAATGGCTATGCGCTCGGCACACAGTTGCTGAACGCCATCAAAGCGAATCCTGACGATGCCAGCAGTTATCCAGCCATCGACCCTGTAGCAACATCGCTCAACGACTACGAAAACATCATTATCGTCACTCCACTGTGGTGGAGCCAGATGGCAGCCATCACGCAGACGTACCTGTTTCAGAACGCGTCGAATATGGCTGGAAAGCATGTGGGGATGATTGTATCGAGCCATTCGAGCGGCATCAGCGGTGTAGTTGCCGACGCCCAAAGGCTTTTGCCCGATGTGACATGGATGGGCAATGCTTTATGGATAAATGCCAGCAACCATGCCAACCGAGCTTCGCTGATAGACAACTGGCTCAGCACATTGAATTTCGCAGAAGCACAAACTACTATGGATAAAATATACATTACCATTGACGGCCAGACGCAGAGCGCAACACTCGTTGACAATGCCGCCACGAAAGCACTGGTCGAGAAGTTGCAGCAGGCACCAGTCAACGTGACGCTCGACAGCAGCGGCGGCTTTGAGATATGGGGCGCATTAGGGTTTTCTCTGCCCACAAGCAACCAACAGATTACAGCCCAGCCAGGTGATGTAATTCTTTATAGCGGCAGTAACATCTGTTTGTTCTACGGCACAAACTCATGGAGCTACACCCGTCTGGGCAAAATCGACGGACTGTCAGAGAGCGAGTTGCGTACGTTCCTTAAAGCCGGCGAAAGCGACATCAATGTTACGCTTTCGCTGACACAAGACATAACAGCCATCAAAGGCGTAAACAACAACAGCCAGAAAGATGGTTCCTATTACTCGCTTAATGGAGTGAAGGTCAGGAAGCCAACAAAAGGTATATATATCTTAAATGGGAAAAAAGTGACATTATGAAAAAAGAACTATTCATTCCTGATGCCACCCATTGCAACCTCTACGATGGAGACTACGAAGAATTAGAGGCTAAGGGTCAGCCGAAGAATATGAATCCCTGGGACAAACTGGCCGACTTTTTCAATTAGAATCTGACGACGCTTATGAAGCGACTAAAAGCAACATTTATCGCAATGGTTATTGCCACAGCTGCATTTGCTCAGGGAGTGACAGATGTGCACAGCCACATCATCACACCTAATTTTGTATCGTCTCTTGAAGGAGAAGGACGATTGATGGACGAAGGATTTCCCCTCCCAAAATATGAAGTGGAGAGTCATCTGAGGTGGATGGATGAAGCCGGTGTTGAGACATCCGTTCTGACATTGGCGGCTCCACAGCCGACCTCTTCGGATGTAGTAAGACAGACCAACGAGGCAGCAGCCCGCATCAAGAAGGAGCATCCCGGCAGGTTTATGTTCTGTGCTGCCCTACCCTTGCCAGATGTGGATGCCGCCATCCGCGAGGCGAAGTATGCGCTCGACACCTTAGGAGCCGACGGCATCAAATTGGCAACGAACGTTGGAGGGCAATATCTTGGGGCGCCAGAGTTGGATACGCTCTTCGCCTTTCTCAACATGCGACGGGCAGTCGTCATCCTGCATCCCCACCGTCCTAATCCTGTTAACCACGCAGTGATGGCGCAGACACCGCCTGCCATGCAGGAATATCTTTCTGAGACCACCCGCGCCGTGACAAACATGTTCAGCCGTAATGTGCTGGCACGCTATCCCAACGTCAAAGTGGTGGTACCTCACTGCGGAGCCTATTTGCCACTTGCCGTACCCCGCATGAAGTCGTTGACCCCCGTGATGCAAGCAAACAAGCTTGTGGGCGACATCGATTGGGAGGCAAATCTTCGCGCCCTCTACTACGATCTCGCCGGTGCACATTCACCTGAGGTCATCCGTATGATGCTCACCATCACCACGCCCGACCATTTGCTCTACGGCTCCGACTATCCCTACGTCGCCCCACAAATGCTGACAAAGAGTCTCGCAAGGATGAAGCAGTATCTGACGACAGAGTCCGACCTTGCGCCTTTCAAGGAGATGATACTGTGGAAAAACGCAAAGTACCTGTTTGATCAGACGGGAGTAAAACCTTCTTCAGCAATGCCCAATGCCTCATCGATGATTGTGCGTATTGCCGAAATCGAGGTATATCCGCAATACCTTTCAGAGTATCTGGCCTATGCCAACGAGGTGGACCGCCAGAGTGTGGAACTGGAGCCTGGTGTCATTTGTCTATTCCCCATGCAGAGTGCAGAGGACTCCACGCAGATTCGCATACTCGAAATCTATGCGTCGGAAGAAGCCTATCAACGTCATCTGAAGACCGGACATTTCCAGAAATACAAGCAGGGGACGCTGCACATGGTGAAGAGTCTGAAACTACCCACCATGATGCCCCTCGATCATGAGACGATGAAACTGATATTTAGGAAGCAGAGATAAATGGCAATTCAAAAAGTAAAGATAATATGAAGAAAATGACAATCATGCTGGCGGCACTCTTCATGATGACGCTGCAAATAATAGGACAGAACATGACACTAACAACGAAACAACAAGCCCTTGTGGCAATAGCTGCCAACGAGGCAAAGGGAAACATTGAAGGACTGAAAACAGCCCTGAATGAAGGATTTGAGAAAGGATTGACCGTCAGCGAGGCCAAGGAAGCATTGTCGCATCTCTATGCCTACACAGGCTTCCCCCGTTCGCTGAATGCATTGGGAGCATTGCAGCAAGTCATAAAAGAACGCACGGCGGCAGGACTTAGTGTAGTAGAAGGCCGTGAAGCCGACCAGTTGCCGAAGGACTATGACGCGCTTAAGCAGGGTACTGAAGTACAGACACAACTCTGCGGAGGACAGCCGTTCACCTACACCTTCGCCCCTCAGACCGACTACTATCTGAAAGCGCATCTCTTTGGCGACATCTTTGCGCGCAACAATCTGTCGTTTGCAGACCGTGAGGTGTTAACAGTAAGCGCCATCTCTGCCCTACCCGGTTGCGAACCTCAGCTGAAAGCCCATGTGTCAGGAGCAAGGAACATGGGTGTCAGTGATGAAGCACTCAAGGAAATGCCTACTTTGTTAGAAACCAAGATAGGAACTGCAGAGGCCGAGCGGCTTCGTGGAGCCTTAGCTGCTGTCTTTGGCGATGCATACTTCCCTGTGCAGACTGTGGATTTTTCCATTTGGCCGAAAGGAGAGCGCAATCCGTATGGCAAATATTTCACTGGTGAGAGTTATCTTGCTGACGTTGGCGGAGGTGTGATGAACGTCACCTTTAAGCCACGTTGCCGCAACTACTGGCACGTTCACCACAAACAGGTGCAGGTGCTTATTTGCGTGGCAGGTCGCGGATGGTATCAGGAATGGGGCAAGGAGGCTGTGGAGATGACTCCCGGCACAGTCATTGCCATTCCTGCAGAGGCGAAACATTGGCACGGAGCAGCCAAGGATTCATGGTTTCAACATCTGACCTATCATCGTGATGTGCAGGAAGGAGCCAGCAACGAATGGTTAGAGGCTGTGACAGATGAGGTTTACGAAAAGCTGAAATAACGTTTGGGGAGTAAAAATATAAATACGAATTTACATTTCCAGTCTTTAAGCTATTTCTGCCCAAGAGGCAAAGAAAAGCCATTTCAGGACTTTTTTATAAGTCAAGAAATGGCTTTTTCCTTTTTTTGTATTATTCCAAGGCGGCCTTGATACGGGGCGACTGGGAGCGGATGCGTATGAACGCGGCCATCACCATCCAGCCCCACCTGAGGAAGAAGGTGACCCCGCGGCAGGTGTTCCCACTCCCCTGGGAAGAGAGCAAAAAAAGGCCGAAGCACCTAAGGTGTCGGCGGAAGAGGCGAGGAAGCGGTTTGAGAGGCTGGCGGGATTGGAATCATCAAAAGGGGTACCCTCCGTTGGGCCAATCAAGAGCGAGAAAAACTATAAGCCAAGCTGAAAAGCCCCAAATGCAAAAAGAAAT
>JAEEGL011053679.1_pt1 | contig 13575 bp, 9 predicted proteins | sample 9134231 | NCBI WGS metagenome assembly JAEEGL01 (sample SAMN16246548, study PRJNA631951) | gut metagenome | biome: gut microbiome; feature: rumen; material: fiber-attached | host: Bos | place: Iran: Karaj | collected 2018-10
AACCCCATATCTGTATTGGTGCCTCCTATATCGATGCCTATTACCAATGGAGATGTCATTATTTCACTTGTTTTGCGTATCCGTATTGCTCCAAAAGGCGTTGAACATACTTTCCGAACACATCAAACTCAATATTCACCACTGTTCCTTCTTTAAAGTTATGAAAATTCGTAACTTGATGAGTATAAGGGATAATGGCTACAGAAAAATGCCCTTCTGAAGAATCCACTACGGTAAGGCTTACTCCATTTACAGAGATAGAGCCTTTGGGAACCGTGATGTTATTTTTGCTTGTGTCGTAAGAAAAGTAGTAGCGCCAACTTCCATTATCATCCACCACCTTCTCACACACCGCCGTCTGGTCAACATGACCTTGCACAATATGACCGTCAAAACGGCCATCCAATTTCACACTGCGTTCCAAATTCACTTCCGTTCCTATCTTCCACGTGCGCAAGTTCGTTTTCAACATGGTTTCATCCATGGCAGTAACTACATATTGTTTCTTGGCCTGATCCACTTTTACCACGGTCAAACAACAACCGTCGTGCGCCATACTCTGGTCTATTTTCAATTCATCTGCAAAATCCACCTCCAAAGTGAAGTGAAAATTGGTATTTTCCTGTTCGATTTTTACAATTCGACCTGTTTTTTCAACAATTCCTGTAAACATAGGGCATTTTCTTAATCAAAACATTATTACTAAAAAACATGAACGATGTATCATTCATGTCAAAACGTTGCAAAAATACACTATTTTTTTGTTATAAATATTAACCTATTCCCATTTTTGAATGCCATTTTTATAAAAACAAGACACATTCAACAAAAAAAGGGCATGAAGACCTCACACCCTTTTTAACTCATAAAAACTGATTCTATTTTGCCACCCCATGCATAATAACAGTTGCACGATTATTTTGTTTCAATAATTGGGCAAATATGGTACGCACCTCTTCTGCAGCCAAACTATCCAATACTTTTTCATAATCTGTCACCTTATCCATACCATTTCTTAAGTATTCAGTCATAGCACCTTCATAATAACTATTTTCGCGAAGCCCTTCCTGATATTTTTTTATCATATATTCTTTCACTTTGGAGAGATTATCTGCGGAAGGCCCATTCTTTGCAAAATCATTCATCACTTCTACAATTTTCTCATTGAGATATGTATATTTTTCAGGATCAGTTTGATAGTATATTTCAAACAGCACGTTAGGTTGGGGCACATTATTAAATTGGGCTGAAACACTTACGCCATAGGTTCCCCCTTCTTTTTCACGTATCTCTTCTGTCAAAACGATATCAATCACCTGACTTGCAATACTATAAGCCAATTTGTTTTTCAAAGTATAATCAGCTGTTCCTGACCATGCAAGCAAAGTTGTTGCGGTAGGAATTTCCATTTCGCGATTGAAGATGTTTTCACGCACGCCCTTTTTAGGGAGCAGACCCATATCACAAAAATCTTCTTCCTTTCCTTTTGCTGGCAGAGAAGCGATATACTTTTCGAGCAAAGGAATGGCAGTGGCTTCATCAATATTTCCTGTAAATACAAACGAGAAGTCGCTGGCATTAGCGAAACGCTCTTTAGCCATTTTCATAATGCGGGCATAATTTATCTGGTCAATTTCCTCCAGAGTCATTCTCTGAATACGGGGGGATTTCGGATAAATTTCCTTTCGAATCGTATCGCCCAACGCTGTCATCGGGTTGGCTTGTGCATTCATCAAAAAAGCTTTGTATTTGTTTTTCCATGACTCAAACGCTTCCTTATCTGTACGAAGAGCGGTAAAATACAGATATGTTAACTGCAGCATCGTTTCAAAATCTTTGGGAGTTGTAGTTCCTCTCAACGATTCATTGTACAAGCCTATAGAGGCCTCAACATTCACTTTTTTACCGCTTAATGCCTTATTGAGCGCTGTTTCGCTAAAATTGCCAACCCCTCCCAAAGTAAAGACATCATCTATCACTTTCAGATTTGTAGCCTCTGATTCCTTATACAAACTTGTCCCACCTTCACTCAGCGCGCGCATATTGATTTGATCTGCCTTGAAATCAGTTGTTTTCAAATATACGGTAGCTCCATTAGAGAGGATGATTTTTTTGTAGCCGAAGGGGGCATTTTCCGTTTTAACAACTTTTCCTGCTTTCGGCATTTTTTTAATCAACGGTTCATCAGATACCTTATCTTCGTAAGCGGCAATATCTTCCGAATCCACTTCCTTCAGCTTTTGAACAATCTCATCAGCAGTTGGATACACTACGTTTTCCTTGTCGGGAAGCATACAGGCAATCACCCTATTGTGATCTGAAATCATTCCCTTCATCACCTCATTGACCATTTCCACAGAAATCATATTGGCTATCTGCTGGGTAAGCAGGTAATCATTTTCTATTCCTGCAATAGGTTCATTATCAATAAAATGACGCACATATTCCCGACAATAGTCTGCACTTTTCACTTTTTCCCGTTCATTGTAGGCCGATTCCATATGAGCGATAATTTCCGCACGGGCGCGTTCATATTCACTCTCTGTAAAGCCGTTTCTGGCCGCGCGCAAAACCTCCCGATACATCGAGGCAATGCCACCCAGCAATTCTGTTTCTTTGGTAATAATGGTTGCCGTAAAAGCATCCTTTGTTTTTGCAAAAAAGAAATTATCGTCCGCTGCCATCGCTTGCAAAAACGGAGGATTCGGTGTATGGGTCATTTCTGCCAGTCGTTGGTTAATCATCTCTGCAATAACATCTTTCACATACAAAAGGGCATAATAATCAAGACTCGTTTTTTCATTTCTATCCACCACATCGTGCTTGAAAAACATATAAGAAATGGCATATTGCTGTTCTTTATCCTTGGCAATAGAGACGATAGGTTCCACATTGTCTTCAACTGGCACATAATAGCGTTCCGCCGGATTAACAGGTTTGGCAATCGTTCCGAAAATAGATTTTATTTTAGCCTCTATTTCATCCACATTCACATCTCCAACCACAATAATTCCCTGTTGATCAGGACGATACCATTTCTCATAATAATCACGAAGGGCTTTATAGGGGAAGAAGTCAACCACTTCCATCAAGCCAATCGGGAGGCGCTGTCCGTAACGGTTGTTAGGATATATTTCCGGAAGAATTTTTTCATACATGCGCATCATGGCACTCCCCGCGGAACGGCTTCGCCACTCTTCGTGAATCACGCCTCTCTCATGATCTATATCCTCATCTGTAAGCAACAAGCCATCCGCCCAATCGTGTAAAATCCACAGACAGGAATCGATGGCGCCGGGAGTTGTTGCAACCGGCACATTGTCAATATTATACACCGTTTCATCAATAGAAGTATAAGCGTTGAGGTCTGCCCCGAATTTCACGCCGATACTCTCGCAATACTTGATAACCCCATTACCAGGAAATTTCTGTGTCCCATTAAAACACATGTGTTCCAAAAAGTGCGCCAAGCCACGTTGTTCCTCTTCTTCCAGAATAGAACCGACTTTCTGGGCAATGTAGAAATTTGCCTGTCCCTTAGGCTCCTCATTATGACGTATATAATACGTCAGCCCGTTATCCAGCTGACCGATTTTCACATTTTTATCAATCGGTATCACTTGTTGTTGGGCAAAAGCGCCCAACAGAAAGAACGGCAAAAACAATGTTGCTAAAAACTTTTTCATAATAAAATACATTTAATTGATTTATAAAATTTCACAATAATTAGTTTTCAATCTGCCGAATAATTTCATCCGCCGTATCAATCACATTCTTATGCATGCGAAAACCGACAATGCCTCCCACAATGCCCCCAACCAATACAGCAACGACGGTTGGGATGATTGCCCCCCAAGAACCCGAATCCGCGACTAATTCCACAATATACCATCCTAACCAAATGACAACCATTATCACTGCATACTTAATCCAATTCAGGTAATTCTGTTTCAGTTTTTTCATGGTTTTCGCTACCGTGAGCAAATCATCATTCATGGTTTTGGCACTGATATCTTTATGATATTTCCAAGTAAAGAAATCGCAAACAAGCATCAGCAGTACCGTTGCCCCGATGAACCACCATGAAAGCCCCCAATTAGGGAAACAAAACAGTGCCATGACGATGACAAAAAGCGAAGCAATCACACTTACCCATGCGTTACGGTTTATATTGCGCGCTTTACTTTTCATCATTTCTCGCAAAAGTTTCTCATTCACAATACTCTCTTTATCCAATTTGCTTTTCAGCAATGCGATTTGCTCTCGCATTTCATTCATAGGATCCACTTCTATATTTTCCATAGCTTTTATTATTGGTTATTTGTCATTTGAATTAGTTTTTGCTTGATTCTAAGCAATTTCACTGATACATTTTTCACCGAAATGCCGATGATGGCAGCGATTTCATCATAACTGAGATTATCCAGCCACAGCAGCACAATGGCGCGTTCCATCAGTTCCAACTGGTTGATGCGAGCATACAACTGCTGAATCTGCTTCGTATCCTTATCATTATCTGCAAAAAGGTCTATAGCCAATTCCAAGGATACTTTCTCCCCTTTCCGTTTCTTTTTTCTTTCATCGGAAATACAGGTATTCAAGGCCACTTTCCATATCCATGTCTCCAACTTTGCCTCCCCCCTGAAATCCTCAAACCCACTCCAGAGGTTAATGAGAATATTCTGGAAAAGATCATTGATTTCGTCTGTATCTTTCGAAAACATATAACAAACGGTGTAGATTGTATTTTTATAATCTTTCACCAATTTTTCAAATTTCTGTTCTTTGGAATTCATCTTTTTCATTTAAAAATCCAATACACTTATATGACGCATCATTTTGCAAAAAACTACACACTTTTTAATTTTTTTACAAAAAAACAAAAATAATTAAAAAATACTACTGCTGTACGCTAAAAGTTTTATATATAGATAATATGATGATATTAAGATGTTTACATATAAATCGCACAATATAGGTTTGATGTAGGTGTGGTCGAAGCCACCTATTTTCATTTATTCTTCTTTTCCTTTTGTCTTGCCACAAAAGCAAAGAAGCAAAAGAAAAAGTCAAGGCTGTGGATGAAAAAAAACAAAAAATGACTTCATAAAGCTAAAGTTTACAAAACTTGCGCTATTCTTTTAGCCAAAGTCGTTTTTAATCATCGACTTGCAGCAATGAACCACTTTATTTCAATGCGCTCAAACAATGTAAACTTCTTAACGCTTTATTCCCTCATTTTTTTAACGCTTTTTTCACCAAGTCCATAAGTTTAGCGGACAGCAAAAGATTTTTTGATTCTGTTGAAAATCATTTGCAAGACCCGAGGCGATAATTCCATTCTTTTGTGTCATTTTTTTAAGTATTTTTGCGTTTGCAAATTTTTGATTTGTTGGTTAAATTAATTCACTAAATGTATCGAAAAATATTCATTGTCTGTATCCTTCTTTGCACTTGTATTATGAGTGCTTTCGGGCAAAAGAGTAAATATAACATTCGATTGATTATCAATGATATAAAGGAGAAAAACCTTTACTTAAAAGGGTACTGCGGAGAAGATTTCTTTATCGCCGACAGTGCCAAAGTAAAGAATAATAGTATCACTTTCAAAACACAACTTGCCCCTGGATACTACGACATTGTCAATCAGAATGGCAAAGTTTACTGGGGTATTATTGCCCACGACAGCAAACGTTTTAGCATCACTATTGACAGCAACTATTCCAATGCCGTTGTTTCCAATTCGAAAGAAAACGAATTTTTTTCCAATCTTTTGACACTATTATCCAACGAAAATACAGAAAACCAACAGCTTATACTACACAATTATATCACACAACTACCCACCAATGTGGTTTTGCAAATGATGGCATACGACTATTTTGCCCAAAATAACAGACAGCCCTATACTGACCGGTATTTTGATTCCGTACCACTATGTGATCCCATGCTGCACTTCCCGCTGACACACGCCTACATTGCACAATTTTTCAATGAGAACACGACTGACAAAAGTGCGGAGACACAAATAAAGAAAATTGACTTGTTTTACCGGCATTGTGATGTGAAAAGCGAAATAGGGCAATATTATCTGAAATGGCTGCTCAAGCACTATCTCACCGACTTTAATCCGGAATGGGATGTTGTTTTTGTTTATTTATATGAAAACTATTTTGAGCCCAATGGCTGTTGTTTCATCACCGAGACGAATGCGCGCATTCTGCAAAAAAACGTTGTACGCAAAAAACGGGTACTTAATGGCAGTATCATTCCTTTTTTACAAATAACCAATAAAGAAGGAAAGACCGAGAGCACGGAAAATATGCCACACAAATACACGCTGATTTGGTTTTGGGATCCTGATTGCGACGATTGTTTGGTTGAAACTCCTGCTCTGCAGAGTTATTACACCGAAAATGCTGAAAAGTACGACTTTGAGGTATTTGCAGTAGCCCTGACAGAAGATGTGGAACGATGGAAAAACACCGTTGATGAAATGCAACTCACATGGATCAACAGTTGCGAGGGGGATGGAAGCACCAACTACGACTTCAAAGACTATTTCAATATTCTTACCACCCCAGCCTCTTTCTTAATTGATCAAAACCATAAAATAATTTTACAACAAATTACGTTAGAAAAACTTCAAAACTTCTTTGAAAATCATGAATAACATACCTATGATGAAACGTTTATTGTTCCTTATTTTAGCCGTTACGCTATTGATTCCTAACGGATTATTTGCGCAAAAGAAAAGTAAAAGCCCCAGTAACTCTGACGGACATCATCTTGTATTTGACATCGCCAACTCGCAAGACAGCATCATTTTCCTGGCCATCTACTACCGCGATAAACTGATGTTAAAAGACTCTGTTACCACTTTCAAACAACTGCCCCAAGGCCGGCAATTCACTTTTGCAGGAAAAGAAACATACCAAGACGGTATGTACAAGTTGGTGAGCCAAAAACATTATCCCTACCTTGACTTCATCATCGACAGGAACCAGCATTTTTCCGCTTCCCTTGACACTACCGGCAAAGTGGATGACGTAAGTTATGTGAACTCTGACGAAAATGACGAACTACTCCGTTTCCAACGCCGTACAATCTCAGCCCAAAAAGAACTGACGGAATATAAAAAGAAATACGACAGTTTTAAATCCGCCAATAAACAAGATAGCATGGATTTCTATTCTCAAAAAATGAAAGATCTCAATGAAAACATGGAAGCTTTTATTTGGGATCTCATCAACAAACACCCCGACTATCTCTTCTCTAAAATGCAACGGGCATATAAAGCCATCGAGGTGCCCGATCCACCCAAAGATGAACAAGGCAACATCATTGACTCTAATTTCCAACTCAGTTACTATATGACTCACTTTTGGGATAACATTGACCTTAGCGACGGACGGATGATTTTCACCCCTACTTTTGAACCGAAAATAAAAGAATATTTCACTAAAGTTCTCCAATATCAAGAAATTGACACCATCAACAAGTACATGGACATGGTTTTGGAAAAAGCAGAAAAAGACAGCTTGATGTACCGGTTTATCGTGGAATGGTTATCCTATAACTATCAAACCAGCAAAATAATTGGGCATGATGCCGTATTCGTTCATCTGGTTAAAAACAACCACATGAAAGGGAAATGCAAATGGATTGACGAAGATTTGTTGAAGACTTTTGAAAAACGAGCCAACCGATTGGAACCCTTGCTCATAGGCAAACAATCCGTAGAACTCTTTATCCCTGACACTTCCATGACTGATGATTTCTCAAAATGGCACTCTTCGTACCGCTTACCCAAAAAATATGTCATTTTGTGGTTTTACGACCCCGATTGTCCGACCTGTAAAAAAGAGTCGAAAAAACTGCGGGCAGTGTATGATTCTTTGGAAAGAATCGGAGAGCGTAATTTTGATGTCTATGGCATTGCCAATGATGCCGACATCGAACGTTGGAAAAAATATGTCAGAGAAAACAATTTCCCATGGTTGAACGTAGGCGGGAACAAAGGGAATGTGGATTATTTGGAAGTATATAATATTTATGAATCCGGCAATCCACAAATGTTCATCCTGAATGAAAAGCGACAAATCATTCTGAACAAGCGAATTGAGATGAATGCCATTCCCACATTCTTGAAAGAATACGAAAAAAGAGAAGCGTTAAAAAACAGAAAAAAATAGCAATATGACTAATGTAAAACCTTCCATTCCTAAAGGGACCCGAGACTTCACCCCTATCGAAATGTTGCGGAGAAATTACATTTTCGATACCATTCGTACTGTTTTTGAACAACATGCCTATCTTCCCATAGAGACCCCCTCCATGGAAAACCTCTCCACCCTGATGGGAAAATACGGAGAAGAAGGAGACCGGTTGTTGTTTAAAATTCTCAATTCGGGCGACTTCACCCAAGGCGTTGACATGAGTGAGCCTTCTGCCAACAAATTAGCCCCCAAAATTTGTGAGAAAGGGTTGCGTTACGACCTGACCGTGCCATTCGCTCGTTTTGTAGTGCAGCATCAAAATGAACTCACCTTCCCTTTCAAGCGCTACCAGATGCAACCCGTTTGGCGTGCCGACCGTCCCCAAAAAGGAAGATACCGTGAGTTTTACCAATGCGATGTGGATGTTATTGGCAGCAACTCCCTGCTCAATGAGGCGGAGCTTATGCAGATGACACACGAAATTTTTGAAAGATTTGGCATTCGTATCACTATCAAAGTTAACAATAGAAAAATTTTATCCGGTATTGCCGACGTGCTGTGCGAGGCTGGCAGACTCACGGATATCTGTACTGCCATAGACAAATTGGATAAAATTGGCAGAGAGAAAGTTTGCGAGGAGTTGTTGGAACGCGGAATCAGTGCAGAGGCGATTGACAAACTGCAACCATTTTTTGAATTTACCGGCAGCAATGAAAAAAAGCTGCAAAAGTTAACCACTATTTTTGCCCAAAGCGAAATAGGTCAAAAAGGGGTGGAAGAAGTCCGAAAAATGTTAGCGTACGCTGATTTGTTGGAAATCAAAACTCCCATTGAATTAGACATCACTTTAGCGCGCGGGCTCAATTACTACACTGGAGCCATTTTTGAAGTGAAAGCAACGGATGTCAACATCGGCAGTATTTCAGGAGGAGGACGCTACGACAATCTTACAGGCATTTTCGGTTTAAAGAATATGTCTGGGGTGGGCATTTCATACGGCGCAGAACGCATCTACGATGTTCTCAATGAATTGCAACTATTCCCGGCCTCTTTAGAATGTCCTGTAAAAGTGCTCGTACTGAATTTCGGAGAACAAGAGGAGCGCTATGCGCTAAAGGCGCTACAGCAACTGCGCCAAGCAGGGATTACCGCAGAGATATTTCCCGACAAAGCAAAAATTGGCAAACAGATGACTTTCGCCAACAACAAAGGGATTCCTTTTGTTATTATGGCGGGTGAAGATGAAATGAAAGAAAATATATTCACGCTCAAAAACATGCAGAGTGGAGAGCAAGAAAAATCTGATATTCACAGCATCATTGCCAAGATTCAATCCGACTTGTAAAACACTATTCGCTGACAGCACTGAATCAAAATAAAAATCCCCGACACGCTGAAAACCTGTCGGGGAATATATTTTTTGGCACGGATATAGATATTATTCCGCAGACAAGGTAGCATCCACAAACACTCTGCTCTCATACTCTTTATCCAGAGCATACAAAGCAGCAGGATCTTTTTCAACTACTTGCAACTTGTGCAAGATTTCTTCTGCATTGGCTTCTTCTTCCACTTGTTCATCAATGTACCAATTTAAGAAATTGATGGTCGCATAATCCTTGATTTCATGAGCAGTATCCATCAAACCATTGATTAAAGCAGTAACCTTGCGTTCGTGTTCCAAAGTGGCTTTGAAAGCATCCGCAGGAGATTTCCATTTGGTTTCCACTTTTGCAATGGGTTTCAACGTTACTTCACCCCCACGTTCGTGAATGTATCTGAACATTTTCATACCATGAGAAATCTCTTCCTGGTATTGCACATACATCCAGTTGGCAAAACCTGGGAGATTTTTTTGTGTAAACCAGGCAGACATACTCAAATAAAGATAGGCGGACCAAAATTCAGCATTAATTTGCTCATTGATTTCCTTTTGCATTCTTTCGTTAATCATAGCTAAAAATTTTTAATTAATTGGTTACTATTATGTTATATTAAACTTTTCAAAAATAGAAACGGCTTGCAAACATACATATTTTTCAAAAAGTAGTGCACTAAAAACCAAAAATATCTTTCAAAGAGAGTTTCACAACCTGTCCGAATTTTTCTTCCAACAATTTCAAATCAATTTCCCCTTCCCTCGCCAAAATCATGTACGTTTTCGGTTGGTTTTGAACATATTTTTTGTTAAAATCGGCGACATCTTGCAAGGTAAATCCATCCACCGCATTCCAAATATTCCTACGGTAATCGTAATCAAAACCTCTTTCACGATTGCGAATATAGAAAGACAGAAGTCCACGCTTGGTATAACGCGTATTGGAAATGTCGTTTTTAACACTTTCTTGGGCTAATTTAAAAGTAGCTTCCGACAATGGCATTTCATTAAAAAGTGTATTAAATGCTTCCCACGCCTCTGTAACCTTGTCATTTTGCGTTCCAATAAAGGAATAATTGTACATATATTCGTCTTTTTCAGCAGGCGCTATATACGCCGACTGCGCAGTATAAGCCAACGAACGCTTTTCACGCATTTCCTGAAAAACAATAGCACTCATTCCTCCACCGAAATAGGCATTATACATGGTAATGATCGGCAGTAATTTTGAGTCAAAGAGAGGTCCTCTGGTATAGGTAACCAATCGGGACTGTTTAGCATCATAAGGAATAAAAAGAACCTGATTCTCAACAACTTCCTTATTTTTAAATACGCGTTCTTGTGTTTCAGTTCCTGAAACGCCCTCCCCTTTTGATGCTATTTTTTTCTTCAAAAAATTAATTAACTGTTTATGTTTCAACGGCCCATAATAAAACACTTCAAACGGATATGCCGTCAGCGTGGCATACAAATCCACGATTTCCTCACCCTTCAATTGTGTCAATTCATCAGGCTTTAATGAATACGCAATCAATGCAGGTCCATATTCTCCATAACTGCGCAATGCGTTCAGCACACTATTCTGACTGGCTTTTGCATCAGTCATATTCTTCACCATCTTATCAACCACCCCTTTGAACGCTTCGTCGGTCAGTTTGGGGGTCAGCAGAACCTCTTGCATCAAGGCAAAAGCCTCCTCAAAATTCTCTGACAAACCGCTCAAAGTTACATCAATATAATCATCTGAACACGATACTGATATGGAGCAGGCCAATCGATAAAAAGCCCGACGCACTTCTTCTGCACTTCTATTTGCTGTCGCCAAATAAGGGACTACAGCCGTCGCCACAGGCCAACGCTTATCAAACAATTCCCCAACATGATTGAATCGGAAAAACACATTAAATGTTTCATTCTCAACATTTTGAACAGTATGCACTTGCATTCCATACTGATCACTATGCTGAATATCCTTATTAAAATCCACAAATACCGGATCTATGGAAGCTGTTTTCTTGTTTTTCAACTGCTTAAAGAATTCCGATTCCACATCACGATTGATCTGAATCGGGGTAATGGGCGGTTTCTGCACATTGTTCGCCTCCTCTGGCGCACCTTGTTCCTTATAAATCACCACATATTTATCATGGAAATAACGGTTAACGAAATCAATCATTCCTTGTTTCGTGATTTTTGAATAGATTCCCACCGAATGGCAGGCCTCTTCCCAAGGAAGCGCATTGGTGAAAGCATTCAGCATTTGCCGTGCGCGCCCGTCAATGGATTCCAACTGGCGCATTTCCGACAAACGCATATTGTTAAGCGATGCTTGCATCAACTCCTCATCAAACTCGCCACGTCGAATCAAATCCAACTGGTTTATTAACAAGTCCTTAACTTCTTCCAATGTTTGTCCATCCTTTGGTTTGCCTGTGAGAACGAAGGCTGAATTATCCGCCAAAACATACGGATAAGAAGAAGCGGAAGCTGTTAAATTTTTCTGGTTGATATTTAAATCTATCAAGCCCGTTTTACCATTGTTCAACAAATAATCCAACATTCTCAAGTAATAGATATCCGGATGATTTGCCGGGATTCCTATTCTGTATGCGACCGTAACAAAAGCCGCTTCCAAACCTGTAACTGTCTTCGTCTCAATTTGTTCAAAAGGAGGTTCCACCACAGGACTCAAACGAGGGAAATCCTTGGGCTGCCAATTCCCGAAATATTTCTCAATAATGAATACTGCCTCATCGGGATCGAAATCGCCAGCGAGACAAATGGCGATATTATTGGGCACATAGTAAGTTTCTATAAAATGTCGGATATTCTTGATGGATGGATTTTTCAAATGCTCTGCCTCGCCCAAAGTGGTTTGCGTTCCGTATGGGTGATGTGGGAAAAGCGCCGCCAACATAGCCTCGCTCGCTTTACGGCTATCACTGGTGAGAGAGCGGTTTTTTTCCTCATATACTGTTTCCAATTCCGTGTGAAACAAGCGGATAACCGGATGTTGGAATCTGTCAGCCTGAACCATTGCCCAGTTTTCCAACTGATTAGCTGGAATTTGTTCCGTATAAACGGTATTATCATTCGAGGTCCATGCATTGGTACCCGTGGATCCCAAGAATTTCATCATTTTCACATACTCATTAGGAATGGCATAGGTACTGGCAAGATAAGAAAGGCTATCTATAACATGGTAATAATCCATGCGTTTTTGCAGATCTGTTTCAGAACGATATACTTCAAACATCTCTTCAATCTGCTGCAGCAACGGCTCTTCTTCTGCCCAATTCAAAGTACCTATTTGCTGCGTCCCCTTAAACATCAAATGCTCTAAATAGTGTGCCAAACCCGTAGTCTCTTTCGGGTCGTTTTTGCTCCCCACCCTCACGGCAATATAGGTCTGAATCTTTGGGACATCCTTATACACAGACATATACACCTTCATCCCATTTTGTAATGTGTAAATTTTCACATTGAATGGATCATTCTTAACCGTTTCAAACGTATGATTTTGTGCATAGCTGGTCATGCACAAAAACAACAAACCCAATATCAATAATTTATACTTCATATCAAAATAAATTAGGATTCTTTGTAAATAATCATCATTTTTTGGCAAACTATTTTTCCAAATCAAACATTGTTTTAACAGGATGGAACGTGGTAAGCGGCACTTCCACAAAGATCGTGTTCCATTTGGCCATAGCGCCATTCCACAATCCCGGCAACTCCATGGCTTTCAATGGTTTCCCTTCGTATGACTTGGAAGAGATAAAACCTGTTTCAGGATCCACAAAATCCAGAAGATTAAAATAGTGATGGTCGCAGGTAAGGAAACTGCATACCATATCCACAGGGTTAAAATGAGTTGCGTTGGCCACAATTTGTTTTTGCTGTGGATTATTCATATCCATTTGGGAGGATTCCACAATTTGCAGACTACACTCACCCTCTCTGTTTTTCACAAAA
>JAEEGL013419912.1_pt1 | contig 13575 bp, 7 predicted proteins | sample 9134231 | NCBI WGS metagenome assembly JAEEGL01 (sample SAMN16246548, study PRJNA631951) | gut metagenome | biome: gut microbiome; feature: rumen; material: fiber-attached | host: Bos | place: Iran: Karaj | collected 2018-10
AGTTTGTCTTTCAGGTCGATGACGATGCGTTGGGCAGTCTTGGCGCCGATGCCTTTCACGGCTTGTATGGTTTTCACGTCGTCGTTGGCGATGGCGTTGCTCAACTCGTTGACAGTCAGTGAGCTGAGGATAAGCCTGGCCGTGTTGCAGCCCACACCCGACACGGAGATGAGCAGTTCGAAGAGGTCGCGTTCCTTGGCGGTGAAGAAGCCAAAGAGGTTGTGTGCATCTTCAAGGATTTGCTCATGGACGTAGAGGCGCACCTCTTCCTTCTCGCCGATGGCGGTGAAAGTGTTGAGCGTGATGTTGATGCAATAGCCGATGCCTTGGTTGTCCAAGACAACGTAGGTGGGCGATTTTTCGGCTATTTTGCCAGTGATATAGGCGTACATTTAGGCGCAGTTTGGATTAAACTGCAAAAATAGGAAAAAAAGGGATAGGGGAAACAAATCTAACATAAATCTTTCGTAATAAGTAAATGTTCCTATTCCTCTTTCCCACCGATATACTTGAAGCCCCAATTGGTCATCTCCATCAGCTCGGGCACTGTCTCGCCGCCCAACCTGATGCCATGTTTCACCGTCATCTTTGATGAAAACACGCCATAGCCGCCGTCGATGAGTGACAAATCGTTGTCACCCAAAGGAACCCCGTTTGAAGGATCGTTGAGGTAGATGTATTGCTGCAAGTCTTCGCCGCCTGCGTCGATGGTGACTTCAATGGGGTAATCTGTAATCAACCGGCGCACGCCTGAAACCGTGTCGCCACCGACAAACTCTTTCAAATGCGCGTAAAACTCTTCGGGGCGATAGTGAAACATATAGCACTCGTTCATCATCTGATAGGTCAAATTGCTCTCGTAATAATAACCTTTGTCCCAGATCATGGTGCGCGGTACCGAGTCGGCATCGGGTGTCCTTTGCTCCAAATAGGTGAAGGCGATGGTCACATGGTAGATGCCTGCATTGGGTGCAGGACGGAACAGGAAAAACTGACTCGTTCCGAAATACTCTTTCGAGAAATTCATTCCCAAGCTTTGCACGTCAAAGTGGTTGTTGCCCACCATCTTGGTCTCGGAGACCAATGTGCGGTCGGGAAGGACGACGCTCAAACGATAGCTATAGTTCTTTTCGTTTCCGTTCATGCCCAATTTCTCTGTCGTGTAATACAGCTTTTGGTCAGGTGCATAAAAGATGCCTTGCTCCTTGTTGTGGATGGTGATGGTGTCGAACACGATCTCGCGTATGGAGTCGCCGTTGCAATACTCAATCATGCGGACATTCAACTTGCCCGGATAGTTGCTCGAGTCGGGGTTGGCGGCTACCTGATAGGCATCGCCCCGCACATAAAAAGTGCGGTTGATTTTAATGAAATTGGTGTCGGCATTGGAGTCGAGGAGGCCATAGATGATGGGTTTTTCCTCGTATTCTGCATAGAGGTCGATGTCGGTCGAGCAGGCGAAAAAAAGTGCAGCGAGTGGCAAGCAAAGGATGATGTAAAGTCTTTTCATGGCGCTTTTGTGGTCAAATCACGCTGCAATAATACAAAAAAATCCGTTTCAAACAAAATTTTTCTGCTTTAATTGAATTTTTTTTGTTTGTTTACCGAAGTTCACCCCCGTTCCAGCGGATTTGCAATCCCCTTCCTCACTCCTTCACCACCTTCCTCACGCATTTCCGCCCCTCCTTGTCGGTGACGGTGATGAAGTAGATACCAGAGGGCAGCATAGTCATGTCGATGTAAAGCTCATTACATTCACCTACCACATGCATCACTTGCTGACCGAACAAATTGACCACCACGGCTTGCCGCAGATTCTCGCCTTTGACAGAAACAAAACCCGATGTTGGATTAGGATGGACAGTTACCCAATTGTTCGAATCCTGGTTCTCGGGAATGCCCGCATAGTAATCCCCAAACACAGGGATGCTGTCGTTGATTTTCGTCCAAGTCCTGTAGAGCTCAGGATGCTCCTGATTAGCTATCCAAAGGTTGAGCGCATCAAGTAGGTTGTCTGTTGTGGTATCGTTGATGGTGACGGGTTGAGCCAAAGTCCCTATCCCGTCAATGTTGGTGTATTCACAGCAGTCCCTAAACTCTCCGCCTTCGTTCAGGCCAATCATATGTTTGAAGGATGTCTTTGAAAAGTCAGTATAGCAGTAACTGATACTGCTCCCTTCAGATAAAAAAGCAGCATAGGTACCATAATTATGGATGGAATAGAAATCACGGGTTGGCGTGGAATGGCAATTTCTCAGGACGGCCTGTTTGCCATTGCTGTTGGGTAAAGTCTCATTGAAATATACCAAACCTCCAAGATTAAATGTAAAGGATTCTTTTCCCGCACCTCCATAAAAATAGCAGTTCTCTACCACGGCATCGGCGTAGTCTCCATCGCAGAGGTTATAAGCGACCAAAACAGCACCTTCATAAGGAGCGCAATCATAGTCATGGCCTCCGCAAGCACAATTCCTGACCGTGGAATTGCGGTTCATGCCTACCAGACAGCTACCATAATAAAAACTTATTTCCCGTGAATGAATAAATATGTTGTCCACAACGGAAAGCGAATCGGAAAAGCCTACCATTCCGCCGCGATAGCAACCATAATAAGTGCAAGAAGAAGCAATTTGGCAAGTCGAGTCCAGGGTTACGTTCTTCACCGTAGCATGACGTATGTAACCAAAAACGCCCATATCAAAGAAGTAATTGTTTACACCGTCAAATCTAGAATACTTTTGACAAAGATGATGGATTTTATGGCCGTCACCATCGAAAGTGCCCAAAAATGGAGTCTCCCGTGTTCCAATGGGACTGAAGCAATAGTTCCATCCTTCCTCTCCAAAATCAATGTCGTTGGTGAGTCTCACGGTGCGTCCCTCGAAGTTGTCGGGCTCGCAGCCGTTCAATCCGTTCACTGTGGAGATGAGCCAGACCAAGCCGTCTGACGAAGAGATTTCAACATTTCCTTCGGCATCCATACGATAGCCCTCTGGCTGGGAAATGATGGTGTCGGTCCACAAGGGATAGGGGACTTCATTATCTTGCGCAAATGTAGTTGTAGCGAAAAGCAAAACCACAAAAAGGTATAATATCTTTTTCATAATGGATAGTTTTAAGAATTCATAGCTGCTGAAATTAAACAAACAATTACTCCACCATCACTTTTTTGGTTACAACAAATCCCTCCTGATTGGTGATACACAGTGTATAGATTCCCAACGGCAAGCCTTTCAGGTTGAGTTCGTTTGTGCTTTGCATTGTCCTCATCAACTGTCCCAAGGCATTGTAAACATTCACCTCGGTGACATTTGTGCCTTCGATGCGGACAAAGCCGCTGGTGGGGTTGGGATGGACGGTTACCCAATCGTTCGAATCCTCTTTTTCGGGAATGCCCAAATAGTAATCCCCAAACACAGGTATGCTGTCGTTGATAATCGTCCAAGTCCTGTAGAGCTCAGGATGCTCCTGGTTGGCTATCCAAAGGTTGAGCGCATCAAGTAGGTTGTCTGTTGTGGTATCGTTGATGGTGACGGGTTGAGCCAAAGTCCCTATCCCATTAATGTTTGTGTATTCACAGCAGTCCCTAAACTCGCCACCTTCATTTAAGCCAATCATTCGGCCGTATTGCTCCATTTTTGTAAGGTCGGTGTAGCAATGCCTGACGCTGCTTCCTTCAGATATCACCGCCACTAAAGAACCATAACTGCGTGCCAAGAAGCTGTCTGTTGGTGTGCTGTGACAGTTCCTCACAATAGCTTGCTTGCCGTTGTTATTGGGCATGGTCTCGTTGAAACCTACCAACCCTGCCAAATATTGCGGATTGTTATAAGCTACTGTTATGTTTCCATAAAAATAGCAGTTTTCCACCACGGCATCGGCAATGCCACCATCGGAACGGTTATAGGAGACCAGTCCACCTCCCTCTTTGGTTGGCGCACTATTATAGTCACGGCCTCCAAAAGCACAATTCCTGACGATGGAATTACGGTTCATACCCACCAAACTGGCGCCATACTCAAAATTCGTTCCTTGTGTATGAATATATATATTATCCACCACGGAAAGCGAGTCGGCGAAGCCTACCATGCCGCCCCGATAGTAGCCAGAATAGTCGCAATTGGAATAAACTCGGCAAGTAGAATCCAAAGTTATGTTCTTCACAGTAGCATGTCGTATATAGCCAAAAACGCCCATGTCAAAGTAGTAATTATTTACCCCATCATATTGAGAATACCATTGGCAAAGATGATGAATCTTGTGGCCATCGCCGTCGAAAGTGCCCAAAAATGGAGTCTCCCGTGTTCCAATGGGACTGAAGCAAAAATTCCATCCTTCCACTCCGAAATCAATGTCGTTAGTGAGTCTCACGATGCGTCCCTCGAAGTCATCGGGCTCGCAGCCGTTCAATCCGTTCACTGTAGAGATGAGCCATACCAAGCCATCTGATGAAGAGATTTCAACATTGCCTTCTGCATCCATACGATAGCCCTCTGGCTGTGAAACGATGGTGTCGGTCCACAAGGGATAGGGGGCTTCACGAAGGGGTGTTAGAGGATAACCATTTTGTGATAGCTCTGGTAGTAAAGACAGAGCATATTCGCACTGCATTTCATAGGCGCACCTTGACTCAGGTTTTAGCTGCATCAGCTTGCCTGCTGCCTTTACACCATTTTCTTCTATTTCAAGATACAAATTGCCAAGGTCAATCGTTGCAAATATGCTGTCGGCAAAGGTCGTTTCTGGATTGGTAATAACACCTTCATACCAAGCTATGGCTTCATCATAATTGGCAAGAATCTCATCACAACGGTTGGCCAGATAGTTAGACAGGTAAGAAAGGTTCTCTCGTGCAACAATGATAGTATCCGTAAGATAATAGTGTTTTAGGTTTTCATAGTTGCCATTGGCAAGGCTTTCCAAAGGCAATAAAGCTTTCAAAGCAGTTTCGGCGCTAACCGTGTTCGGGAATCCTTCAATCACCTGATGATAAACCGATTTCGCTGCTTCATATGCACCAGCGTCACAAAGAGAATCGGCAATAGACAACAGCCTTCCATCAGAAGGCCATTCAGGACAATCATAAAACCCCCAATAGGGAAGATAGTTGAAGATCATCGAATGAGTTGTGCTGTACAAGTGGGTGGAAGGATAGAAATTGTTCCCCCATTCGTTTTTGCAGACATCAATGATACCTCTTGGGTAGAGATTACTAGGGTCTTCTATTATTGCATCATTATAATATACATATGGAACCGTCCCAGCATTTGTTTTATGGATGGAGTTGTAATGCATATTCTGAGGATTGCTTCCCGATGTTATGTATATTTCATAAGAGGTGTTGTCGTGAATAAATTGGGTTTGCGTCTCGGACAATGCAGCACAATCCCCATTGAAATCCAATATGTTGCATCTATTATACAGTTTCACTCCAACGCCATTGCCATAAATGTTATTCATATAAACATGACAAGTTGAGGCATAAAACACCAAACCGGCATTTAAACAGCCAGAAATTGAACTATTGCGAACCATTCTTCGGATTTGGGGACTTGTAGTCACATTTCCACTGTTTTTTATAAATATTCCATTGCTCAAGCATGCTGTCACCGTGTCACCGTCAATGTCAAAGTCACGGCTGTTCTCAATATGTATGGCATATTGTTTTGATGGATTGTGAAATTTACAGTTCTTTATGGTGGCTTTTCCCGTAAGTTCAATGCTTTCAGCAATGGATGAAGAGCCCGCAGGCTTGTACTTTAGCTCGGTGTTTTTGAATTCAGCTCCTGTGACTGATAATTCCGTTGCATCGGAAAAAACCTGCATATCGGAAAAGCTCAGGCTTGATCCATTATTCTGAATCAAACTACCATGTATGATCAAGAGATTGTTGGTCGTACCCTTAAAATTCACCTTACCATCGATAACCAACGTAGCACCTTCCTCAATGACCAAGGTTACAGAATCGCAAAGGGTCACGTCACTCTTGCCAGTGAACGTCAGGGTTTGACCGTCTGCAACTACCAAATCCTTGGAAATGCCAATAATGCCTCTGTGAGTTTCGTTATTGTCAATGCTGTCGAACAACAAGGTGGGATAGTCGAAAGAGGTATGTTGGCCTATGTTGCCTAAATCATCATACACGGGGTCCTCAAATCCCATATCATACAAATACACCCCAGCTGAGGTTTTTCTTGAGTTATGTATGGTGTCCCATATATAAGCTTCCATAATTGAAATGATGCTGTCTCCATTAGGGTCGAAGTCAGAATAGAACTCTCCATCATAATCCACTTGATGTTTAGGAGACTCTCGATTTATCACCGAAATCATGTGATAATCAAATTCACCATGATGGTATGAGTCGTTATTATAATAATTATATGATTCGTTTTCAGTATAATCATTATACCCTCCATATTCCCCCGTTAGTCTTTTGTCATCGGCACGATATGCACTTTGTCCTGCTTGAGAGGCCGAGATGAAGACCGTGTTTGATGCCGACAAGTCATCAGCAAAACCTCCACCGTGGCATTGTTGCATCCAGAAAGCCTTTCTATGCGCGGGAATAGGATTGACCAAATTGGCAAATGTAGCGTCACTCATACTACCATTATTGTACAAGTAGAAATAGGAATGATTATTATTGTAATCATAACCGCCATGGTCAAAAATCCACACAAAAAGGAAATCATCTTCCGTTATTTGAGGCTTGCCGTGAGTGCCAAAATGCAAATCTTCAAACAAAGAACAAACATGGTCAACTGTCGCGCTACCATCTGTAATTGTATCATTAGTTCCAGGATTGTATCTATGATTGTTTGGATGGCGATCATAGCCATCGGCAAACAAAACGAAAATACTGTCGGCGTGGAAACCTTTGTTTTGGAGCATTTCCCACATGAGGTAAGTGTCGTTCCAAAACTCATCCGCTTCTCCTGTACCATCTATCCTCCATAAATCATTTGGCGGAATATTTGTCTCCCTTACAGAAGGGTCGCCAACAATTAGTACTGCGTATTTTTTCTGCGCAAAAGCAGAGCCTGTCGCAAAAAGCAAAATCACGAAAAGGTAGAAAAGCTTTTTCATAATGGATGTGTTTTTGGGGTTAATTCGTTGCAAAGTTAGACAAAGAAAACAAAAAAACAAGAAGTATTTGTTTTTTTCGGTTGCAGATAGTTTTTTATTCTAATGTTTAATAATTAACGCAACAGAACTATAGTGAGATTTTGAACGGTTACTTAATAATTTAGGTGAATTGAAGATTAATCTTTGTCGAATTCGCCTTCGGCGTAGCCATTGGCACTGCTGAGTTCGACAATGTAGCTGCCACTGGCAACACCTGAGAATGGAATGATGAAAACCTGTTGCACATCGGTGTTTACCACGGTATTGTAGACAAGGCCACCCATACCATTGTAGATGGAGATGTTCACGTTGTCAAAGCTTTGGTTGAAGCCGATGTAGACGGAATTGTCGTTAGCACCGGCTACGATGGCATTGGGACTAACGCCGAACATTAGACTACCTTGTAGCTCGATTTTTTCATAACTGGATGGAGGGTCTGCCATTTCTATAAAATTAATAGGTATGGACTTAGTGTTTACGGCTTGCGTTTCCCAACTGCACAGGCCAATGGCACAGAGGCCAACGAGAAGTAATGTTTTTGTTTTCATTGTTGTTCGTTTTTTTGTGGTTAACAATAGGGATTTATGACACATGTCGTGAAACAAATCACGACACTAAATTACTAAGTCAAGTACATCTGTCAATTGAGATATAGTTTTAATTTCGACTTATATAGCTTTTTTTCAATGGTGAAAATATAAGACATTGATAAACAATAAGAAACAAAAACAAATATATAATTGTTTTTGCCTTTGATATAAGCATTATAGGATAAAAAAGTAAAATTTACAAGTAAGTATATTAGACTTGTGAAGCAACCCCAAACTCACTTGGAAAGAATCGTGTGCAGTTGTTCTTTCATTCTGTCGGGTTTCAGGTTTAACTTTTTACGCAGGTTGCTGCGGTTTTGGTTTACAGTGTTCACACGTAGACCTAAGAATTCGGCTATCTCTGTATTTGAGAGGTCGGAACAGGAAAGCAGACAGATTTTGGCTTCGGTTTCAGTCAAATCGGGATAGTTTTCTTGAATAAAGGAATACAGATTGGGGTATGACGTTTCCAATACACTACGGGCAGCTTCAAAAGAGTCTTCTTTGCCATTCATGATTTGCCATACCAAAGACTGCCATTCCTTTTTGGGGTCATTTCCCTGTAATGTCTTATCGTGAACTTTGAGGATCATTCTTAGCCGAGATGAAATCTCACGATCCAAAACAGAAGTTTTCACTGTTTCCAGCAAATCCTGTTTCAAGGTATCCAATTGCAGTTTCATTTCTTCCTCCGATTTCAGCAATTGTTTATGCCTGTTTTGCAAAACCAAAATAACGACAGTTGTAATAAGTAATAATATACTGATAATCAAAATTGTAATATGTCTTTGGATGATTTTCTTGTTCATCTTATTCTGGAGGCTTTCATAATCGTATTGCTGCTGAATCCGGTATATGGTCTGCTCTTGCCGATGAATCATTACATCATACAATAGTCTTTCATGTTTTTCTCGGTATTGCAGTGCCGATGTTTTATCATCTTGGCTTTCGGCAAACCGAAATAATGCACCATATACAGCAACTTTGGTTTCCGTTTTTACATTGACAGTAGTCAAGAGGTTTTCCATATATTGGAAATAAATCGCAGTAGAATCTTTTTCTCCCATTTCGAAGTACACGTTGCCAATGTTTAAGTAAAGCATAAGTCGTTCCTTATTATCAAGACCTGAATCATTCAACATTTGTTTTAATAGAACAATGGCTTGGCCGTATTTGCCTTCAAGGCGGTAAAGCACCGAATAGTTGTTATGGATTTTACGTTTTACCCTATCAGTATGTCCTTTTTCGGCGTAAAGAAGACTTTGTCGGAGGCATAATTCTGCATCGTTATGTTGTCCCATCAAAATATATACAACAGCTTTGCTGTTTTCGATAGTGGAGCGGTCGGCATTATGGTTTCCAATATACCTTTCTGAAACCATAAACGACTTCAATGCTTCTTGTTCCATGCCGTCATCTATAAACATTTTCCCCATCCAATACTCCGCCTGCGCCACGGTGAGGCTGTCAACAGCCAGTTTGCCGTATTGCTCCGCCTCCTTGAACGAACGCATGGCGGCTTCCTTCTCGTTGTAGTGCTGCTGTACGAAGCCGCTGTAGAGGGCCGCATGGGCGGCCTTGGCATATTGTTTCTTTCCGGCATAATAAGCGGCGGCGCGCTCCAGCTCGGGGCTGGTGGAGTGGTTGGCGTGCTCGTCGAAGAAATCGTCGTCCATCACGGGCGAGATCTCTTGTCCATGGTCACCAAACAAGGCCTCGGCCTGCAGCATGGCCATGTCCATGCGCTCCCGCTCGCTGAAGCTCGCGGGCATGTGCAACACGCTGTCAATCAAGCGCACGGTGCTGTCGGGCAGGGTGTCGGCCAACAGCTCGGCACGCTTCACCATGCGCCGCGCCTCGCGCGTGGTGGTGTCGCAAGCACATAGCATCACGGCAAGAACACAAACCAATATGCATTGATGGGTTTTCATCGCTGCAAAATTATAAAAAAACACGGATTCCACGGATTTTTACGGAAATTATAGTATCCGTGAGTATCCGCAAAATCCGTGTTCGAGATACAAAAAAAAGAGGACTTTTCAGCCCTCTTTTTCATTGAATTAGAGTTTCTCAATTACTCGGCAGGAGTCTCGGCAGGAGTCTCAGCGGGAGCATCGTGCTTGCAGCAGCCCTTTTCCCCCGTTCCAGCGGATTTGCAATCCCCGTCATCACTCCTTCACCACCTTCCTCACGTATTTCCGCCCCTCCTCATCGGTGACGGTGACGAAATAGATGCCTGCGGGCAGCGCCGTCATGTCAATTTGGAGCTCTTTGCCTTTGCCCTGCACACAGAGCATCTTTTGCCCGAGCATGTTGACCACTTCGGCCTGCCGCAGGTCCTCGCCTTTGACAGAAACAAAACTTGAGGTGGGATTGGGATGGAGGGAGGGCGAAACGGTGTTGCTTTCTTGGATGTCGAGAAAAGAGGACTTGAGGTAGAAATTGCAACTATCGGTGTTGCAGTCGTTGCCCATTATGGCAGTTAGGACGACATAATCCTCGTCGTGGTCGGCCACATAGACGATACAGTCGCTAAAGCAAGTGTCGTTTTGGATCTGAACACCATCATGAATGGTGTCGATGGACCAAGAAGGTTTGCTAATAGACCATTTGCAGGAGTTCCAAAGGCATCCCGTCGTGTCATGCATTGTTTCCTTCGCCCTAAATGCATATTGGAATGAGAAGAACTCGGTGTTGGTGACCACGGCGACGGTGTCTCCAGAGACCACGGCGTTGTCGGTGGTACAGCTGATTTTTGGGCTGGGCGAATAAGATAGCTCCAGGTCAAGATACACGATGCTGTCGCAACCAAATGAACTGGTTAGGGTTTTACTGAATTCTCCCGATGTCCTATAGGTTGAATCTATCCAATGATAGGAGTTGCATGTGTCTATTGTGAGAGGATGACTAGGGTTGTCGTACACGTCGTCCACTTCGAGGATTAGACGTAAGGTGCTGTCGCAGCCAAATGATTGAATGGTGATAGAGTCTGTGTAGATACCGGGCTCGTCGTAGTGGATGAAGAATCCATTTTCTGTGTAGGTTCCAGAGCCATTGAAACAGATGTTGTCATGAAGGGTGGTTTCGCTCGCGTGGTTTAGGTTGATATAGAAGGTCTTGGTGACGGTGGAAGAGGCCTGGCAGGGGATCTCTTCGGAGGTGACGGTGAGCGTGACCTCATACAAGCCATAGTCATCGTAGCCGTGGAGGGCGGTGACGTCGTGGCTGTGCAGCGAACCGTCGCCGAAATCCCATTCAAGCTCGAAGTCCTGGTAGTTGATTTCCGCCCCGAAGGTGATGGGGCTCAAGGAGCAGCTGTTTATGGTGTCGTTCTGCTGGACGGTCTCACCGTCGACGAGGACTGTGGTTGACAGGTCGGAGGCGGTGGAACCCACCAGATAGGCATAGCCTTTGGCATGGCCGAAGCCGTAGACGTGGGCGTTGAACCCGTTGTGGCAGGTGATGCGGTGCACGCCGTGGCCGATGTCCAGCCTGGCGTAGCTGTAGTCGCCGTTGCCGTTGACGCGATGGAAGTTGGAGGGCGCGACGGTTTCGCCGTCGAGAAGCACGTTGGCGCTGTCGTTGGCGTGGACGATGATGTTGACGCTATGCGTCTCGATGTTGATGTCGGGATGGTCGAAGGTGGAGAAGGTCACGTCGTTGATGCGCTGCTCCACGGGGGCTATCCACACCATCGAGGGGTCGCCCTGGGTCTCGTCGTGGCTTGTCTGGTAAAGGTAGACGGCACTGGGTTGTGTGGTCTGCAGGTAGCAGGAACCCTCGCTTTCAAGGATGGGGAAATAGTGGAATCGGCCGGTGTCAAGTGTGTCAACGGTTACGCCGTTCAAGGTGACGATGTTGTTGTCGGCGCTCGAGATGACCTTGACGTAGTCGCGAACCCGGTTTCTGGAGCTGGTCACGATGAAGTTCCTGCCCCACGAGCGCAAGGGCATGGCTTGCTCAAATATGTGGTCGAAGCCGTTGCCCGCGTCGGTGGGGATACGGGTGATGGTGTTGCCGTTGAAGACGGCGATGCGCTTGCAGCCGCGCGCGTGGATGCGGGTTCCGCTGAGGTCGATGGGACGCTCGGTGATGCGCTCCGACCTGAGCTGGAAGGTCTCGCCGGCGTGCATCGTGATGGTAAAGGTCTGGTTGGCGAGGTGGCCCCCCAAGGTGTTCACGGTGGGCGTGATGTCGATTTCGGTGTTGTCTTCGGTGGCCACGATGAGGAAAGCCGTGGTTTCGTTGTTCCACGAAAAGGGGGCGCTGGCTCCTTTCGATTGGTCGCCGCATTGGATGATGTATTCGTCGCCGAGGCTTTCGACGGGCAACACGAAGGAGGCGTCGAACGACACATAGGCGATGTTGGTGCAATACACCGAGACGGTGTCGTTGGCGTTCACCTTGATGCCTTTCTCGAAGATGCGCTCGTGTTGGCTTCCGCTGTGGTACCCTTGTTCGCTGGGAATCTCGACGGTGGTGATGTTGTTGGCGCTGACGCTGAAGCTTTGCGACCAGCCCGAAAGCGGGTTCGAAACGGTGCCCGAGCAGTCGCGTTTGGCGCTGATGAGCACCTGGTTGATGACCCAGCCGCCCGAGGAATGGTCCTTGAAGCCGTTGTGCATGAACGAGAGCCAGAACTCCTTGCCTTGCGTCGTGGTGTTTTGCGAAAACGACGAGGGCAAGGCGAAGAGGTAGGCGATGAATAGGAGCAAAAGAGTTCGGATCTGTTTCATGTTGGTGCGTTTTTTTGTTTTTTATGACTATGACCATTGACTATGACTATGACCGCTTTTTATATAAATGTAGAAGATCCTAGGCTTCGTTAAAGCGGTCATAGTCATTGTCACAAGTCATTGTTTCTCTTCTTCATTCCTCTTGTTCTTGCGCGCCATCGTTCTTGCTTCGTTCCGGCGGATTTGCAATCCGCCGGATTTGAGTTGGGGATTTGCAATCCCCTTCATCATTCCTTCACCACTTTGTCCGAATAGGTCTCTCCGTTCTCCAAGGTGACGCGCATCGTGTAGGTTCCAGCGGGCAGTTGGCCCATGTCGATGCTTTCGAAGGCATTGCCTTGCGTGCGTACCAGGCGGCCTTGCAGGTCGTAGAGCTCGATTTGCTTGGGCTGAACATCTGGGGAGAATTGCATGAGTAGCTGTTCTTTCACTGGGTTGGGGTAGAAGGCGTAGGGGCGCATCTCTATGCCACCTACCACCGAGGCGGGAATACCGTCGTGGGTGAGAATTAGATGAATAACTCCCTCCTGGTAGGTCTCAGAGCATACGAATCCATTCTCGTTCCCTTCTCCGTCTTCGATAGTGATTGACAATTGTGTCCCAAACGGATCGACGTACATCAGTTCTTCTGGTGTCTCGCAATAGCGTTTCCACTCTACATTGAGGTCCGAGTCCATCTTGACCACAGTCATCCAATACTTGACCGGCATGCCCTCTTCCCGGTAAAGGAGGTACACCGTGCCGTCGGGCATCTTTTGGAAGCCGTAGCACTTGGCCGAGGCTTCTAGTCCTGAATAGTCGTTGAACTTAACCAAGGCCTTGCGTTGCATAGTACGTAAGTTGTAGCGAGCAGCGGCAACGCCAAATTCTAGGTTTGTATACATTGTATCTGTTTCGTATTTTTCATAATATGTCGCCACCAACACGTCGTCTCCATCGGGAATGACAAAAGTCGAATTGGAATTGGAAGAGTAAAAATCGAAATTCTCATGTATATATGGATTCTGCGATTCGTAGATGACCTTATTGATGAGGTATGTGTTTTTCAACTGGAAGGTCGAGTCAAGCACATAGAAGTTTAGGTTCCCGTCACCGGCTCTCCTCCATTGGCAGTATTCCAA
>JAEEGL014501639.1_pt1 | contig 13575 bp, 11 predicted proteins | sample 9134231 | NCBI WGS metagenome assembly JAEEGL01 (sample SAMN16246548, study PRJNA631951) | gut metagenome | biome: gut microbiome; feature: rumen; material: fiber-attached | host: Bos | place: Iran: Karaj | collected 2018-10
CAAAAAAGAAAAAAATCTTAGCGTTATAGACTTCATCATATCTTCATTTTTTATTAAAAAGGCAGATGTGTGCTACTTATTTCTGTATTTTCAATAAAAAAAAGCATGACGAGAGAAACAACATTCCTTTCGAAACGCAAAGAAGTTGCAAAATTATGAAAAAAAATGAAACCTTTTGGAAGCGCCTCTTCCTTTTAGTTTTTTTTATGATTTCCAGATTCGTCAGCAGACTGGGAGACAGTCAACTCCGGTTTTTTGGAAGCAAAAACATCCATGGCGACGACCACCGCTGTAAAGGCCCAAAACGGGACGGAGAGTTTGTCGGTATCGAGAAAATTGTTAAAAATGCCATGAACATAGTAGGTTAAGAGGCTCAAAGTGAACGCCAAGGTCAGATGCGCCACGCGCTGGTCGGCAGCGGTACGGTAGACACGCACGCCTGTAACGAAAGTGGCGAGGAAAATGCAGAGCATCAAAAGCGAGCCCAGCACCCCCTGCTCGGTGAGGGGTCCGATATATTCGCTATGGGCGTTGCCCCTGTTGCCCGAATTGGTGCTGATGGTGGAGAGCTGATAGCTGCGTTGGTAGCCCGCATAAAGGAACTGGTAAGTTCCCGGGCCCGTGCCCAGCAGGGGATGCTCCTTGAACATACGGAGCGCCGAAGCCCAACGGTTGAGGCGTTCCAGATTGGAGGCATCGGTAGAGATGTTGGAGATAGACTTCACCTGCCCGGCAATGTCGTACGACGAGTCTTGCTTGTTTTTGCCCAACTTGTAGAGTACGTCAGACTGATGGACAAAGAAGAGTGTGACACAGAGTCCGAAAATCAGCACCATCCAGCGCACCTTCATTCCCATACGGATGGCAAAATAGACGGCGACAGCAGCGAGAACGCTAATCCAGGCGGCACGGGAATAGGAGAAAAGCAATCCCATCACCAGAGCAGCAAAAGCCCCCAGCACAATCAACCGCAGCCATCCTTTCACATCGCGTGAAAGCAGGCAGTAAAAGACCACTGGGAGAAACAGCGCGATGACACATCCATAGGCCGTATGGTCGTTGTAGAACGGGTTCATCACGCGATGCAGGGTCTGCAAATCGTGGAAATTGCCTAATGTCTTGGAGGTAGAAATCAAGATGACCACGACCAGCGACACGGCATAGCACCACAGAAACTGCCATACGCGGCGACGGTCGCGGAAAATCTGGGCAGCGGCATAATAAAAAGGAATGACGAACCAAAGTCGTGCAGCAAAATACTTGAACGAGACTTCAGGAATCTGCGAGGTGGCTGAAGTTACCAGCATCCATGCCAGCGATGCCAGCAGGGCGATGGAGACCGGGTGACGCAGAATGCGCAAATCGTAGGTCCGGTCGACAGCGACACGGAACAGGAACATGCCCGAAAAGAGAATCATCAAAGGTTCGACCGGCATGGAGAGTTCCATGCCCGGCACCAAGGCGAAATTGACCGCAAAAGGGGTGAGCAACGCTATCATAAGCAGGCCCGTCTCCAGTTTGAGCATAAACAGCAGGAGAATCAAGCCCACCAGAGGTATCAGCAGGAGAAAGAACTTGTCGTGGGCAAGCAAAAAGAAGTTGGCGACCAGAAAGGCCGTTGTGACCAACATGGCCAACAGCAGGCCACGGTTTTTCATGAACCAGTCGCGCATCGGTATGGGGAGATAGGATGATTAAGCCTCTTCTTCCGGCTTGCGGAGCCGTTCGACGACAAGCAGAGCGAGAATGCAAACCAGCAAGGTGCCGAGGGTGCCCAGCAAGACTACAATGGCACGTTTGGGATAGGCCTTGTTGTCGGCAGGAGAAGCTTTGTCGAGCCAGAATTTGAAGCTGACCTGCTGATCCATATCGACCTTGGTTTCCGCCATGCGGGTCTGCAGCTCGGCAAGTTCCTTGCTCTTATTGGAAATCAATTCATTGAGACCAAGATTAGACTTGTCGCCTTTCCATTTTTCGACAAGGGTGTCGAGTTCCGACTCCATTTCCACACAGACCTGCTGCATCACCTTGTAGGCGTCGGCGGCACGGTCTTTCTGGATGTGGCTGCTCAGCGAATCGTAATAGACCGCCATGAAATTGGCGATATCGGCAGCCATTGCCGGATCCTCGTCCAAAACCGATATTTCGACACCGAGGAATTCGGTACGCTTGACCGACACGTTGCCCCGGTAGGAATTGTGCAGTTTGAAGAGCTTGTGAGGGTCGTTGGGGTCGATGTCGTAGTGCACCAGCATATTGAAGCGCTGACACACAGCATCCTCCATCGACTGGGACGAAAGAATCTGGATGGCATATTCACAGTCGCGTTCGCTGCCATAGTCGAGAAAGTCCATACTGTAACGTTCGGCAAGAATGGCCTTGGAGACACGCATGGAATTGGTGGGGAAAAGAATGGCCGTCGACTTGAATCGCGGTGTTATCATAAACGAAGCCACCAGCGAAAGGGCAAAAGCAGCGACAAAGAAAATGGCAAGGAGTTTCCAATATTTTTGAAAGAAACGAGCAGTCGTCCTTAAATCAAAATTATTTCCAAAATCTTTCTGATCCATATCGGGGAAGGGTTGAAAGGGTTTTAAAGGTTGAAAAGGTTTTAAAGGTTGGGAAAGAGGCTAGGGTTACCAATCGAGGTTGGTTTCGTTATCGGTAGTCGATATCAGAGAGTCGTTTGTTTTATACTCACGGCCCTTTTCCGGACGGGCACAGTTGCTGACGTGGTTCTGGATGCTGTCGATCTGTGCGTCTGTCAAGCGGATACCGTTGTCATCGATGAAGCGTTTCTTCCAGAACGGAAAAGCCGCTGCCAGTTCACCGGAATAGTAGAAGTCGAATCCGATGGCACCAAAGGTGTAGACTTTGCCGTCGACACTGATGTGCGACCCACCGCAGCGCGGTTCGCCGTGGGGATGCGACTGTGCGAAGCCCACATTGAACAGGGTACAGAGGATGTCGGGGCGGTTGGAGATATCGTATCCGGCACGTTTCCACTGGAGCATGGTCTGATGGAGGATGCAGCCCGTGTAAATATAGGAATAAAGGTGGTTACGGTAGTCAACCAAACGGTTGTAACGTTCCATCTCATGATTATTTGTCCTGAAATCCAAGATATTCTCGTACTGTTTGCCCATGTAGAATTCCGAGGTGGAGTCTTTGAGATGGGCTTCCACCGCCATAGCGGTATGCTCCTTGATACCGTTGACGCCGTAGGAGAACTGCGACTGAACCGAGAGCACCTTGACAGGTCCGAGATACTTCTTCACAATCTCGCGCTTGGAGTTGTAGAGACGTATCTGCTCTCCTACCAGACAAGCTGCTATCAGACGCGGTTCGACGCCCGTAAGCCGGCCAGCCTCGTTGAGCATGGCAGTGTCACGGATAAGTGAAGCCCTGAGCATCTCCCATTCCGATGTAGCCATCCACGGGATGACCGTAGGCGACTGGTTCTGGTCGCGCGAATCGTAGATTTTCTTCATCTGCTTGAAGAAATCGTGGTATGCAGCGTCGTCTTTGATATAGAGCGATGCGGCGGCAATCATGCGGTCGACCAGCATGGGGTTGTCACTGTATTGTGCAGCCTCGAGGATGAGTCGGGCATTTTCGGGATAGAACTTGCCGAAAGCGGCCAGTTTCAGATACTGTTCCATCCAGACAGCATCACGCTGCTGAGGTGTCAAGTTCTGCTGTTCCAATTCTTCCATTTCGGAGACCGACATCAAGTAGCGGTAATTGGCATCGACGGCACCTCTGTTGTTGGTCAATCCCAACTTGAAGATGGCCCATGCAGCGATGATGCCGAAGCCAGCAATGGCAAAAAGGTATACAAAGATGTTGAAGATACGGCGACCCAACGGAGCTTTGACAGATTGTTTTGACTTGGGGTTTTGCATTTCTCTTTTTTGTAACGTTTTACGTTTAAGATTATTACATTTTGAGATATCTCTAACTATACGAAACGTATCGATTCAAAAGATCTACAAAAACTAACATAACATAGGTTGCACGGCTGGCAAGGAAGCCAGTTGCTCAAGCCATTCGATTTTTTCGAACATGGTGACATCCATCAGGATGAAGATGGCTGCGCCGGCGAGATAGCCCACCAAGGCAAGCAGAGAAATCTTTTTCAGATACCAGATGAAGTCAATCTTCTCCATACCCATAACGGCGACACCGGCGGCAGAGCCTATGATAAGAAGGCTTCCACCCGTTCCGGCGCAGTAAGCCAGGAACTCCCAGAAAGCGTGATTCTGCTGGAAGATGACATCGGCACCCTCATGCGGATACATGCCCTGGACAGCTGCCACCAACGGTACATTGTCGACAACCGACGAGAGGACACCGATAATCAGGTCAATCAGGAAGAATCCCACCTTTTCGTCGCCAATGTGCATACCCAGGAAGGCATCGTTGAGACCCTGAGCCAAGCCGCCCAGAATACCGGCGACCTTGAGGCAGGAAACCGCCATCAGGATGCCCAGGAAGAAAAGGATGGTAGGCACATCGACATGTTCCAGTGTGCTGACTGCCGTAGGCAATTGAGCATTTTCCTTGGAGTATTTCCGGCTGAGGATCTCCGTGGTGACCCACAAAACAGAGAGGCCGAACAGCATTCCCAAATAAGGAGGCAGATGGGTGATGGTTTTGAAAATCGGGACAAATATCAATGCGCAGACGCCCATAACAAGGACCAATACGCGGAAGTTGTGGGGCACCTGGAACCCTTCGGACTGGCTGGAAGGACGTTCTATCTCACCTTTCAAGGAGAATCCCAGGATCCATACCGGAACAGCCATGCATACCAAGCTGGCAATGATTGTCTTCACCATGATGTTGACAGTCGTCACCTCGCCCTTAATCCAGAGCATGATGGTGGTCACATCGCCGATGGGGCTCCATGCGCCACCGGCATTGGCAGCCAGAATCACCATACCGGCATACAGCCAACGCTCTTTTTTGTCGGCGATAAGTTTGCGCAACAAAGCCACCATAACGATAGCCGTTGTCATATTGTCAAGCAGCGCCGAAAGGAAAAAAGTGAGGATGGAAAGAATCCACAGGAGTTTTTTCTTGTTGGTTGTCTTGATTTTGTCGGTGATGATGCTGAAGCCCTGATAGTCTTCTATCAACGTGACAATGGTCATTGCACCCAGCAGGAAAAAGACTATTTCGGCCGTCTCACCCAGGTTTTCGACCAAATTGCCTGAGATAAAGGCGCGCCAAGCATCGTGATTCATTGACGGGTCGAAGGCCGCATTGCAAAACGAGAATATGGCCCACGTCAGCACGCCCAGCAGCAACGCCGTGGCGGTTTTGTTTATTTTCAACGGATGCTCCAATGCAATGCAGGCATATCCGATGATAAAAATGGTGACTAATGTTACAACCATGGATTGTTATTTTTTAATATCAAATTCTGAGTGGCAGGTGTTTTGTTTACGTTTGTTTTGTTTTAAAGTTTCATCCGAGAGCAAAAAAAGTTTGCCGTCCCCCCTTTGTCTATCTCTTTTTCTGCTGCTGTTTCTGCATCTGTTCCTGCATGCGCTGCATCTCCTCGAGACGTTGCTGGAATTTCGATTTCTTCTGCGGTTTGTTCTTGTTCTGCAATTCCGCCTTGGCCATGCGGGCGCGGACTTTTTCCTCCGTCATAAAGGCACGGATGGCAAACATCTGGGCCATGGAGAGCAACAGGTTGAAGAAATAGTAGAGGTTCAGAGCCGCCGACTGGCTGTTGAAGATGAAGAGCATCATGAACGGCATGAAATACATCATGAACTTCATTCCCGGCATAGAGGCCTGGCTCTGCTGCTGTTTCATGGTGTAGACGGTGTAGAAGAACTGCATGGCAAACATCAACAGACAGAAAAGGCTGATATGGTCGCCGTACAGCGGGATGTTGAACGGCAGATTGAGAATCGAGTCGTAGCTGGAGAGGTCGTTGCACCAGAGGAAATCCTTCTGACGCAATTCGATGGATGCAGGATAGAAGCGGTACATGGCGATGAGGATGGGGAACTGAATCAGTGCCGGCAGACAGCCCGCCAACGGGCTGATACCCGCTTTCTTGTTCAACGCACTCATGGCCTGCTGTTTCTGCATGGCCTGTTCCTGCTTGGGGAATTTCTTGTTGATAGCCTCCATCTCCGGTTTCAAGTGGCGCATCACGGCACCGCTCTTGTAGGAATTGTAAGTAAGCGGCGAGAGCACCAGCTTGAGGAGTATGGTCAAGACAATGATGATGATACCGTAATTCCAGCCGAAGTTTTCGAGGAAGTTAAACACCGGGATGATGGCAAAACGGCTGACCCACTGTGTAAGGAAGAAGCCCCAACCCAGCGGGAGGATACGCTCAAAACCACGGTCCATGTCACGCAACAGACGGTACTTGTTGGGACCATAATAGAGTTGCATATCCATGGTAAAGTCCTCCTGACTGGCGTCGTATTCGTAGCCAAGAATGCTGGACATGTCACACAGGTAGTTGTCCTTTTGGCATTCCGGATCGGTCGAAACCTGAAGCTGCTGGGCGTTCTGGAAGCCCGTCTCCGACATCAGGATAGCGCAGAAAAACTGCTGCTTGTAAGCCACCCATTCCAACGGAGCCGTCAACTGGGCAGCATCGTCACGACCGTCTTTCAGACAATCGGCATTGTCCTCGATATTCTTGTAATAGAGTGTGGTGTAGAAACGTTCCACATCCTTGTTGCGGGAGCCCTGACGACCCTTTTGGCTGCGGTCGAACTGCTCCTGGCGGTTCAGCCGGTTCTGCCACACCAGCGTCAAGTTGGGCAAATCGCTGACAGCGCCCTTGATATGGTGGAAATTGATATCGAAGTCAATTTCGTAATTGTCGTGATAAAAGACATAACGGAATTCCAGATAACGCTCTTTGTCGATTGTTGACGAAACCGTTACCGAATCGTTTGCAGCCTCCGAACGGACATAGGCACGGAAGCTGAGCACAAGTGAATCGTTCTCCGGCACGTTCAACACGCCACTATCCGTCACAGGGTTGCCGTCGCAAAAGATTTCAAAGGGAAGGCATTTGGTCGAAATATCCGCGCTATTGGCATCCAGGAAAATCAGGTTAAAATTGTCGGTGTCCGGGGTAATCACTTCCAGGGGGTGACCGTCGAACGTCTTGTAGTCGTTCAACACCACCCGTTGCACAGAGGCGCCCAGCGACTGAAGGTCGACAGCGAAGAGATTGTTTTTGACCGTGACATGCAACTGAGGATTCCCTTTGTTGACATCGAAAAGACCGAGATTCACTTTACTTTCGGGGCGCAAGGCTTCGCGGAGGCTGTCACTCAGTGTTGTATCGCTAAGCAGCACGGCATTGACAGAATCCTGTACATGTTTCTGCAAGGCTTCGGCCTGGGCGGCAGAATCGGCACGTTGCTGTTCCACCCAACGGAGCGAATCGGCCTGGCGGCGTGCAGCGATTTCCTCGTCACTGGGTTTAATCCAAAACATGTAACCCATAAAAATGAGAAAAATCAGCACCAAACCGATAATAGATTTTTTATCCATACAATTCCTATATTATTTACAATCTAATAGTTATAAACTTATTAACAGTCACAAAGTGAATTTGCAAAGATAGGAAAGATGATTGACATGACAAAATTAATTTTGCCATGTCGCCTAAGTTGTGTATTTTTGTACGCTTAAAAACACGAATCATGAAAATAAGAGAATCCGTTTTTGTCCTCATAATGATGACAGTTACGCTGACACTGACCTCCGCCTGCGGTGGTGACAACCGAGAGGCCGACAACAAAGCGCTCCCCAGCGACAGCCTTAGTGCCGACACCCTTGCAATGCCTGAAGCCGATATTGATACCGATACCCTAGCGACAGTACCTGTCGAAGAAGAATCCCCGAAAGAGCCGACTCCCAAACCGTCGACAGTCAAGCGCAACACTCCTGTAAAAGAATACAATGGAGGCAAAGAGACCATGTACATATCCACCTATGGCGCCAACGGCAAGGTGTGGGGGCATGTCACCCTCAACGGCAAAACGGGTCGCGGAACCATCCACGACGAGGATGAGAACAGCTACAGCATCACCGTGACACGCCACGGCGGCGAACTCTTCGGCACCGACCAGAACGGGCGGCAATATGTGTTTCGCCTGTAACAGACTGCACTTGCAAGGGCTCTCCCCCGCCCTGATAATCCCTGTTGATAAACATTCATAACTTCTATCTGACCGATAGGAAATAATCCTTATTTTTGCAAAAATTTAATCTCATCATAAAATGAAAACCACGCAAGAATTACAAACAATTGCACAGCAAGTTCGCAGAGACATACTACGCATGACCACCGCAGCCAAATCCGGTCATCCGGGTGGCTCGATGGGCACAACCGACTGGATGGTCGCCATGCAGTTCAACCTGATGGACCACGACCCCGCCCAGTTCACCATGGAAGGCAACGGACAGGATATGCTCTTTGTCTCCCAAGGCCACATCACCCCCGTCATCTATAGCACCATGGCCCGTCGCGGCTACTTCCCCGTCAGTGAATTGGCCAGCTTCCGCAAATTCGGCACCCGTCTGCAGGGACATCCCTCCACGGCGCACAACCTGCCCGGTATCCGTATGGCCAGCGGTTCGCTGGGACAAGGCATGAGTGTCGGCATTGGTGCCGCACTGGGCAAAAAGATGACCGGTGACAACCACTTGGTCTACACCCTCCACGGTGACGGCGAGCTGCAGGAAGGCCAGATTTGGGAGGCTGTCATGTTTGCCGGTGCCAAGAAGGTGGACAACCTGATCAGCACCGTCGACTACAACCACCAACAGATTGACGGCACCGTCGAGCAGGTGATGGACCTTGGCGACCTGAAATCCAAATTCGAATCGTTCCTGTGGACCGTTGTCACCATTCAGAACGGCAACGACATGCAGCAGGTGATTGACGGCATGAACAAGGCCAAGAGTCTGACTGGCAAGGGCAAACCTGTTTGCGTACTGCTGCAGAGCCAGATGGGTTATGGTGTGGACTTCATGCAGAACACCAACAAATACCACGGCAGCGTGCTCAACGAGGAAGACCTGCAGCGCGCCCTTGCACAGATTCCCGCAACCGAACTGGGCGATTATTGATTATGAAGAAACTACTCATAGGACTTATAGGGTTCATAGGACTTATAGGGCCTATAGGCCGTTCTGTGCAGGCGCAGCCACCTGAGAAGACGCGTGTGCTTATCATCCTCGACTGCTCGCACAGCATGTGGGACCGGTGGCAGAGTGACGCCAAAATCAAGGTAACGCAGCAGGTGCTGCTGAAATTCCTCGACAGCGTCGCCAACCAGAACAACATCGACGTGGCCCTGCGTGTGTTCGGCCACCTCAACAAGAACTCCTACGGCACCCGACTGGAAGTTCCTTTCGAAGAGGGCAACAACTACAAGATACAGAGCAAGGTGAAGACGCTGGTTCCCAACGGCGCCTGCACTGCCGCCACTGCCTTGAGCAGCTCGCTCAACGATTTCCCCGCTTCAGGTGCGTCGCGCAACATCATACTGATTATCACTGACGGTATGGACGACTGCGACGGCAACATCTGCGATGTGGCGCGACAGGTGCAGATGAGCGGTGTCATTGTACAGACATTCATTCTGGGGATTGGCAACAAGCAGGATTTCCAGCACAGCCTGGACTGCGCCGGCAAATTCACCTACGTCCCCAACGAAGAGCAGTACACCGAGACACTCTACAACATCTTCCACATCTCGGAAGAGGAGGCCCAGGTAGTCATCAGTCTCACCGACGAAACCGACCATCTTCTGGAATCCTCTATTCCTATTGCTTTCTATGACAGCCAGACCGGTGTGGTGAAATACACCACCCTTTACAGCATCGACGGACGCTACACACCCGACACCCTGATTATCGATCCGTTGGTGGCCTACGACATCACTGTTTTCTCCAAACCCGAAATCAAACTGTCAAAACAACAATTCAAGCCCGGTCGCGTCAACAGACTGAACATTACAGTCGAACAGGGTTTGCTCCAATTGCGCTTCGACGGCAAACGCACCAACTACCAAATACCACAGTACCCGGTATTGGTGTACCGCCATGGGAAAAACGAACTCGTCTGCACACAACTGATTGGAGAGCAGCAGAATTACCTCGCAGGCAACTATGACATCGAAGTACTCTCCACCCCTCCCCTACGGCTTGAGCAGGTAACCATTGCCAGTTCATCCGCCACCGAACTCAACATTCCCACTCCCGGACTGGCCAATATCACAAAACCCAAAGACATTTCGAATGGAGCCGTCTTTGCTTTCAACGAAGGGGTGCTGACCTTTGTCTGCGACCTCAACCCCAACAAAGCCAACGAGCGGCTGCTGCTTATGCCCGGTCAGTACCAGTTGGTCCTCAAACCCCAGAACAACATTGAATACAAAAGCGTCCGCACCAAACGGTTCCAGATAGAATCGGGACAGACGACAAATGTAAATCTGGGTAACTAAACACTCCCCTACCGTAGTACTGCCAAGACCAGAACGATTCACTTTCAGCATTGATAAACAAACAATAGCATGGACACCCAGGACTTTATACGGCAGGATAACAACTACAGGACGTTGAAGGCATTCCAGAAAGCGGAATGTGTCTATGACGTGACTTATTATTTTGCCAACAAGTTCATGGCCAAGGGTGACCGCACGATAGACCAAATGGTGCAGGCGGCACGGAGCGGCAAGCAGAACCTCGCTGAGGGCAATATCGACGGCATCACCTCGAAGGAAATGGAGCTGAAGCTGACCAACGTCAACCGTGCCTCGCTGCATGAACTATTGCTCGACTACGAAGACCACCTGCGTGTGCGAGGCTTGGAGCAGTGGCCCTACGACGACCCGCGCTGTGTACAGACGCGCGAGTTCTGCAAGAAGCATCTGGACTCGGCAGTCTACCGCGAGAAGATCAAAGACCGTTCAGACGAGACCATCGCCAATATCGCCATCACGCTGATACACCAGTGCGACGTGCTGATAAAAGGCCTGATAGAATGGCAAAAGAAGAACTTCCTCGAGAACGGAGGGATAAAAGAAGAGATGTATAGGGCTAGGAAAGCATATAGGGATAGTCATGGGTTTAATGGGCAGAATGGGCAATATGGGCATTAGGCGGCAGCCGCCCATCAAACCTATTAAACCTATCAAACCTACCAAACATATAACAAAAGAAAAAAATAACAAAAATCACAATAATTATGACACACTACGAAAAACAATCAATGAAAGAGTTGCGTGCCGGCATGGGCGAAGGACTTGTCGAGGCTGGCAAACGCAATGAGAATGTAGTAGCGCTGAGCGCCGACGTGAAAGGCAGCGTCAAGATGGACGGCTTCGCCAAGGAGTTCCCCGAGCGCTTCATCCAGTGCGGCATCGCCGAGGCCAACATGGTCGGCATCGCAGCCGGTCTGAGCCTCTGCGGCAAGGTGCCCTTCCTCGGGGGCTTCGCCGAGTTTGTCACCGGACGCGTCTACGACCAAATCCGCCAGGTGGTATGCTACTCGAACAAGAACGTGAAAATCTGCGGTTCGCACGCCGGCATCTCGCTCGGTGAGGACGGTGCCACCCACCAGACCATGGAAGACATAGCCCTGATGAAGGTGCTGCCCAACATGACCGTACTGGTACCCGCCGACTTCAACCAAGCCAAGGCCGCCACGCTGGCCGCCGCCGAGCACGTCGGACCCGTCTACCTGCGTCTCGGACGTTCCAAGATGCCCTGCTTCCTGCCGGAAGGAGAAAAATTCGAAATCGGCAAGGCCCAGCTGCTGAGTGAGGGTACCGATGTCACCCTCTTCGCATGCGGACACCTTGTGTGGGAAGCCCTGCAGGCTGCCGAGCAGCTAGAAAAATACGGTATCAGCTGCGAAGTCATCAACATCCATACCATCAAGCCGCTCGACGTGGAAGCCATCGTGGCCAGTGCCAAGAAGACCGGCGCTGTGGTCACCTGCGAAGAGCATCTCTTCAATGGCGGTCTCGGTGACAGCGTGGCACAAACACTTGCCCTGCACTGCCCCACTCCAATGGAGTATGTAGCTGTGGACGACAAGTTCGGCGAGAGTGGCACTCCCGACGAGATGCTCACCAACTACCACCTCCGCGCTGTAGACATCATGGCGAAAGTCTATGCTGTGCTGCAACGGAAGAACGGAGAAGCGACACAACGGTTCTGCCAGAGTTGCGGCATGCCGCTGATGAGCGACGCGGATTGCGGCACCGATGCCGACGGTTCGGTGAACCCCGACTACTGCAAGTACTGCTATGCCGACGGCAAGTTCCTGCAGGACTTCACCATGGAGCAGATGATTGACCACTGCGCCCAGTTTGTCGACGAGGTCAACAAACACACCGGCCAACACCTCACTGCCGAAGAGTATAAAGAGCAACTCCGCCAGTACTTCCCGATGTTGAAGCGCTGGAAGAAAGCGTAGTATCATTATGGTCGATTTTCCCGAAGGTAGTTTATGGTTATGGTTTGCAGGAATAGCTATCAATGTCATTATTCCTACGGCCACTATCGTTTTGATTATTATTGCCATCGTAAAGCACTTCAGGAAAAATAAAAAATGAATCTTCCGAAGTGGTCTGTGAAAGTATGCACGGACCACTTTGCTTGAAATTCTCATACTATATGAACTGGATTATTCTCATCATTGCGGGATGTTGTGAAACAGGCTTTACATTCTGTCTGGGTAAAGCCAAGGAAGCCGTCGGTACAGGATGGTGGCTATGGATGGGAGGATTTATTGTCTTCACCATCTTGAGTATGGGACTTTTGGCCAAAGCGACACAAAGCATTCCCATTGGCACAGCCTATCCTGTATGGACGGGAATCGGAGCTGTAGGTACCGTACTGGTAGGCATATTCTTCTTTCACGAACCGACCACCTTCTGGCGTATTTTCTTCATCTTCACACTGATTGCCTCCATTGTCGGACTCAAAGCTGTATCGAACACTTAGGTTTAAACATTAAACACAAAAAACAGATTGAGACAGAACAATAACATAGAGACTATGGATATTACACCTTTAACACTTATAGTGTTGATAGAGATACTTGCTCTCATTTCTGTAATAGGGTTAGCATTTCAACTTGCACACGTCATACCTACTATAAAAAAAAGAGAAAAAATCACAAAAAAACGAATTGTTAAAACGCTTTTTTATTTCGTCGGCTCGGCTGTCTTGATTTGCTTAATAACTTTGGGATAATAATTTGAAAAAATAGATTATATCGAAACAATAAACACAGACAATGAAGAAGATACCGCTATCAGTCGTAATTTGCGCCTTATTGACCATTTCTACGTTTTCTTGCACCGACAACAAAAAAAACGAAACAATAATGAACACCAACGAAGAATGCCTTATCTGCGGAGCCCCACTGGAGTATCTCGAAAACGACACAATGATGGAGTGTGTGCTTTGCCACAAGCAGGAACCCAGCAAGACACGCTGCACGCAAGGACACTATGTCTGCAACGACTGCCACACACAAGGAATGGACTCCATCATCGC
>JAEEGL014787736.1_pt1 | contig 13575 bp, 14 predicted proteins | sample 9134231 | NCBI WGS metagenome assembly JAEEGL01 (sample SAMN16246548, study PRJNA631951) | gut metagenome | biome: gut microbiome; feature: rumen; material: fiber-attached | host: Bos | place: Iran: Karaj | collected 2018-10
CATCATCATTATCCACATGAAGGCGGACACAGGAAGCGGCATCCTTTTGGCGGAGCCGGTGGATTCAAGGGTCTTGCGGTACGCGGCGTTGGTGAGCTCCCTCTTCAGGATGTATCCGCCGAGGCGGTATCCATAGATCACGAACAGCGCTGAAAGCACCATGCCTGCCGGGGTCAGGATGCCGTTAAGCGCCCCGAAGATCAGATGGAAGATGCCTATGCACATCACAGAGAAGCCGTAGCCTACGGACATGAACCATACGAATTCGTGGAAGCCCATGCAGCAGCCGATGGCCGCCACAAGGGTCACCGTCCACATGAAGCCCGGCCAGACCCTGCCGATGTACGAAGGATCGAGCCTGAACATTATCTGTCACCCCCGAAATAGTCCTTTATGTATTCTGCAAAGGAATGGTCGCCTGCGATATCTTTGCCAACAAGATCGTGGGAGAGGGTCCACTTGGAGAACAGGATTATGTCGTGGCGTCCGCTCTTCTTTATCTTGGGAAGATTTGCCAGGATGCCGAACATCCAGATGGGGCTGTCCTTTATGATGACGGGCTTGCCTGCTGCATGGAAGCAAAGCTTGGCCATCTCCTCGTAGGTGTAGGTCTCCTTGCCGCCCACCTCGTAGGTTTTGTTGGTGTCATTCATGTGCGCGGCTATGTAGGCTGCAAAATCCGGGCAGTCCACCACATTGGCCTTTACGCCGTGGCAGCCCTTCAGCAGCTGCATCTCGCCCTTGTCGATATAGGGCTTGAACACCTTGCAGATATCGTAGAAATATCCGGTGGGACGGTAGATGACATAGTCCAGGCCGCTTTTCAGAAGCTCGTCCTCGAACATGGCCTTGGCGTGGAGCATGGGCACCTTTTCGGCGCCTGGCTCTCTGCAGGCGATGACAGAGATGTAGTTGAACTTCTTTACACCCGCAGCCTTTGCCTCCTCCAGCAGATTCAGATTCCCCTGATAGTCGATATCGTAGGCTGTGAATCTTGTGGACGCGCCGGTAAGACCCATGGTGGTGATGACTATGTCAGCCCCATCGCAAAGCCCCTTGAGTGTGTCCCTGTTGGTGGCGTCGATGGCCTTGAAGCTGTAGCTGCCCTCGAGCCCGTTGTTTTCCTTTTCCTTCAGGTCGGCTGCCACTACCTCATGGCCGCCTGCGCATAAGATTTTAAGGATCTCAAAGCCCAGATTTCCGAATGCCCCTGCAAGTACTATTTTCATGATATATCCCTCCTTATTGCCTTTTCTTTATTTGCCCTTCTCCTTGGAACGCTTGTCGTTGATTATCTTCATCTGTTCCACATCGATGAGCTTTACGCCGTTTTCCTCCGCCCAGGCAACGCAGCCCTTGAGGGCGGTGGGCAGGAAGATCCTCGGCACCTTTACCAGCATAGCCAGAGCCTCGTCCGTAAACTGCACATCTGTCTGCAGCCTGTCGGCGGCATAGCGGACCGAAGCCACGGTGGTCTGGCGCTGGGGCAGCAGCTCCGGCAGCATCCATCTGTGCTTGTGATACCAGAAGTTTTTGGAATCCCTGTATCCGTAGTCCACGGGCAGATGGGGGAAGTCGGAGGCCTTTACGCCGTTAACTATGGCATTGCGGTACTTGTCTTTCATCAGGATCTTGTCGATCTTAAGAACGAAGTGGGCTCCGTAGGGCGTGGTGATGCCGTTGAAGTCGTGGTACTTATCCAGTACGTAGTGATCCATGCCCTCGGGGATGGGACCATCGTTTTCGGCGCCGTCAAGAGTATCCACCCAAGTGCATTCAACAGCCTGAACCGCTTCAGTTATGACCTGAGGATAGGTGCCCTCCGGATCCTCTGCCTTACGGAGACCGTCCTCCAGATGGAGATTGAAGTCCTTCATCTTTTCCTCGGGACTGTCTCCCGGCCAGCCCAGACGGACCATTTCCTTGAAGTATTTGCGGTCGTCCGGCAGGAAATTGATGACGCACTTCTTGTGCTTTATGAGGTTCTGCGCAGTGTTGGACGAATTGCGGCATTCCAGCATGAATGAATAATACTCCTTGCCTGCCACATAGAACGGCGCCAGCAGGGAATAGGGTCCGCAGGTGGTCTTTCCGTCGTCCGTCAGCGTGCTTATTAGAACTGCGGGCATGGGGAAATACAAGGATGTCTGATAAAAATTATCGACTATGCGAAGTTCCTGAAACGAAGACATGTTTTGCTCCTTTCTGTATTCTTGTTCTTCCGAACAATATGAAACTGCTTTTGTTTTCAATGTCTGGATTTGTTGTGAACATGTTCATTATATAGCTGCAAGTCTATTTTGTCAATTATTTAACACAGTTCTCATTGTCCTCCTCAACTCATGATCTGACAGACCAACCCCGCATCTGCCCCATTGTGCAACAGTCTTCCCCTCTCTCACCCATATTCCGGCAGCCCCGCCCCTCCTCCAATCCATGTTCCAGTGGCTACCGTGACAAGAAGGCTATATTTTTAACTTTTGTCAGCATTGAACGTATGGTCGTTTTGATTCGTGCCAAAACTAATGATTTCAATAGGCTTTGTCACAATTAGCATAAGGCCATATCAAAGCCTTTGGGTCAAATTCTCCATAACCAGATCATATGAAGCAATTTCTATCGAATCTAACGAATTGAATTCAGTTCATTATCATAGACAAGTATAGCAGCACCACTGCCTACATCTTTTACCAGCTACCCTGGCTGAAAAATAAAGTTCCAATGTTGACGAGGCCTCGATTTTTCCCTTATCTCGTCACAAATAGTCGAAGGCCTTCTAAACCAGCATAATGAAAGTGAAAAAGGTGGCAGTGGTCATTTTTGTCACTGCCTCTTAACTGCAAATAGTAACTTAGTGAAGGGAACGGATCAAAAGTGAGTTAACCTGTAATAGGTGAAAATTATTTATTGACATATGGTTGACTTTGTGATATAATTCATGGTGTCGAAAAGGAGGACTGACTATGGCCTACACATCTTTTGGAGAATATATGAGAATTCTCAGGATTAAGCATCATCAAGTGATGGGCGATGTGGCGAAGATATTGAATACGTCTACGCCATTCTTGTCAGCTGTTGAGAATGGAAAGAAAAATGTTCCTGCTGAATGGGTTCAGAAGATCATTGATTATTACAAATTGACTGTTGAAGAGCAGCGCAAGCTGATAGATTCCATTGAGGAGTCAAAACTACAGTACAAGATTATCCCAGGCAAAGCCGGAATCAACCAAAGAAAGGCAGCAATGCAGTTTGCTCGGTCATTTGACGAAATGGACGATGAAACGGCATTAAAGATCCTAGAGTTACTTCGTGATAAGGAGGGTGATGACTAATGGACTATAAAACAAAGCCGACCAGCAGAAAGGATCTTCGCAAATATTCGTTAATCGTTCGGAGACTTTTCGATGTTCCTGAAACAGGAGCATTTCCTGTTCTGGAAGCATTAGAGCGGGTGGGCGACGTTTTTAAGAATTGTAACTATATTGTGGTTGAAGATTTTCGTCTTCCGCCGCAGACAATGGCGAGATGCGTTCCCAATGACATAGGCGGTTTTACCATAGAGATTAAGCAGTCCATCTACGACGGAGCATACGAAAAGGACATCGGTGCATTCATTGGGTTTATCTGCCACGAAATCTGCCATATTTTTCTGTTCAAAATCGGGTATACGCCGGTTTATGAGCGTAGCTTTGCGGATAATACTATTCCACCGTATTGCAGTGTGGAATGGCAGGCGAAAGCGCTTTGCGGTGAAGTTATGATACCGTATAACGAAAGCAAGGGTATGAGTGTAGAGGATATCTGCACAACATATCACTGTTCTAAAGCTTTCGCTGAAGCAAGAAGAAAGCATGAAAGGAGGCGGTTAAATTGAGTGTAATAAAGAAAGCACTGCTGTGATTGTTGGCGCAAACACAACAGTGCTGTCTCCAGATATTCCTATCCGTATTAGCTATTTTATTATAGCGGAAATCTGGAGAGTTTACAATACCCATCGTGCATTTTTGGCGATTTACCGATGGGGTTTAAGAACACTATTGTTTCAGTCTCCAGATATTCCTATCCGTATTAGCAGCGTTAAGGAATATCTCGGAGACATGACCCGGGCAGGAAGTTTATTCTGTGCCTCACGTGCGCGAAAGGAGGATTCTCTATGCGCAAAGTTTCCAAGAAAATCCATCTTCAAGACGGCTCCAGTCAGCGATGTCAGAAAGACTTGCGCCGTCTGCTCAATTTGAACTATCTATCTTTAACGAATCAGACCTATACTACTGGAGAATATGATTTCCCGGTGCTTTACTGTAAGACGGATATAGTTCCGGATTACCTGGCCTTATACAATCAGCCAGGGAGCTATCATCGAACTGCCTTGACAGGTGTATGTTTTTATACATATGATCCTGTGTTTGATGGATTACATGGGCTTTTCAATGCAATCTATTATGATGATAGGAATCTTTTGGAATTTTATAAGGACAGGCTCAAAGACGTCAAATTCCTTGTATCACCGGATTACTCACAGTTTGGAGATCTGCAAAAAGTCGAAAACCTAATCCGGTTATGGAAAGCACGTATTGTAACCCTTTGGTTCATCCTGGAACTTAGGACAGTCGCAATCCCGAGCATAACATACGTATCAGAAGAGAGTTTTCCTCTTTTCTTTAGTGGATTAGAGGGATGCGAAGTGGTTGCATTCAGCACAAAGGGGCATGTCCGGTATGCGAGTGAAAGGGCTCTCTTGAAAGCTGCAGTAAAATATGCAGTAGACCATCTTCCGCTTAAGACGATAATTGTATATTCGGTCTGTGGAAATGATGAGACATCCTTAAAGCTATTTCAGTATGCCATCGACAAAGGTATCCGTGTTGTGATTCCTTACAATTCCCTTAGAGAAAGAAATAGAGGGAGGTGTTTGGTATCATGAATGGTACGTCAAGCGGAGAGGCTGTTGGAACAGCGGGAACCCAAGGAAGCCTGGAGCAAACAGGTGTTGAGGCAGCAGCAACTGAAAATGGAGCGAACGTTTCTTCATCAATGCCTAATGCAAAGAATGCGGTTACACCGCGGGAAAAGTTTATAAATTACTCGCTTAATCCAGATAACCCGAATGCTAAAGGGAAAGCTGAAGCGTATAAGAAAGGCCTTGGCTATACAAGAGAGAATGCAGACGGGTTGATTTCTCAGGTGCATGAGTATGTAACATCAGGAAATAAACCATATGAGGTCTCACAGTCGGAATATGGAACTAAGTATAAGTTTAGGATTCCGGTTACAGGACCAAACGGAAAGACCAAAAATATAATAGCGGTATATCAGATCGATAAAGGTCAGAGCATACCGAGAATGATCACTAATTATTTGGAGGGACGATAATGATTACTGAGAACACAAAAGTCAGAACTCTTGTGACTAAAGAGGGCTACCCGGCAGGCACTACTGGAGTTGTAGTTAGCTTGTATACTTCTGGCCCGGCATGTGAAGTTGAACTCTGGGATGAAACGGATTATCCTGTGGATGTAGTTACTTACCTGTTATGTGAAGTTGAGCCGGTATAATATCAGAGTGAGTATAGGAATTGAGCCATATTGGTTCAGAGGGGCTTTCGGCTATGTCCGAAAGCCCTTTTCGTACACATAGCATATAATGATTTGAATCATATTTGACGCTGACCTAACTGCCAAATCAATTTTAAACCGAAGGCCGAAAACCGGAAACCTGCATAAAATCAGCACTTTTTTCGAGAACTTACTAAAAAACTCTTGACTTTTTGTTTCAGGATAAATCCCAGGTACAAAATAACTGAAATGTGTAAAACAAAAACACCTTGCGTCAGACGCAAGGCTGGCATTGATCATCTATACTCCATACGTACTACAGCGAATATGAAATGGAGGGAAAACGAATATAAACCCACGCCTGAATAGCTGAAGATCCTGCACGGAAAAACCAAAAGCGATAAACGGATACGCTTATGCGGCGAAAAGTATGAAGCCAACTGTATTGATGGCAAAGTTGGCGAACATGTGGACCAGCCAGGAGAGCCAGATGCTGCTGCCGGGCTCATCGAAGCGGTCGAAGATGAGGCCGCCTGCAAAGAGGCCGATGAGAGCCAGTACGGTGACCGCCGGGGCGAACCAGCCCAGCATCATGGCGATGTGATAAGCAGCAAAGGCGAAGGCGCTGAAAGCATAGGCGATGCCGCGGACTGAGCGGATGCCGGAGACGGCAGCTGCGGGAGCCTTATCTTCCGGCAGCTTTGAGACGCTGCGTCCTGCACCCTGCATCACCACCCGCTTCAAGGTAAGAAAAGCAAAGCCCCGGAAGAAGAACTCCTCCAGCAGCGAATTCACGAAGGAAATATAAAGGGAGACCCAGAGGAAATTGTCCTTTGCGACCCCGGTCTGGGCTGTCAGCGCTGTGGTAAGAGCCGAAAAATCGAAGAAGCTGCGAAGCGCAAAATAGGCTCCGAGTATGAGCAGGTAGACACCAGCTCCCAAAGCAATAGCTGTCAGAAGGCCCCGCTTGTCAGCACGAAAGAGGCTTCGCGCCCGAAAGTCCCTGTCGATCCCGGAATAGATCAGCGGAAGCCCGAGAAAAAGCGCCAGCTTGATCACAGACTTGAGCACATAACCCGGCCGCAGCGCCGCGTCCACATAGCCCATGCAAAAACAGGCAAGGACCACCATGATAATGATCCATGCCTGCTTTTTTTTCATCAGTTTGCTCCTTTCAGTCCGGGAAAGCTGCAGCGTTTACTTCTCGACTGCAGCGTAGCCTGCTCTGTAGGCGTTAACGTTCAGCTCGATGAACTTCGGGGGAACGGTCTCCTTTATGACCTCCTCCCAGTCGCAGATATCCTCCATGCCGAGAGCCTTCACCATGGCGCCGAAGAGCACGATGTTCATGCATCTTGAGGTGCCCAGTCCCTCGGCGATCTCCGCCGCCTTTACTGCGTGGGTCTCGAAATGGCTCTGAAGCGCCTCCAGGCAGCCCTCGGGATATGTGGCAAGGCCTGCAGCTATGGAGGAGCTCGCCATTTCGTAATCGTTAACGACAACGATGCCGCCGGGTTTGAGGAAGTCCGCATAGCGCACCGCCTCCATCTTCTCGAAAGAAACGATGATATCCGCGGCGCCCTTGCCGATGACGGGAGAATTGACCTTGTCGCCCCAGTGGACCTGGGTGGAAACGCTGCCGCCCCTCTGGCTCATGCCGTGGACCTCGCTCATCTTTACATCATAGCCGGCCTTCATAAGACCGTTAACCAGTACCTTTGCGGTCAGGATAGCGCCCTGTCCGCCTACACCTACCAAAAGTGCGGATCTGTTATTAGACATGTTCGCTTACTCCTTTCTGGAAATGGCGCCCATCGGGCAGACCTGAGCGCAGACCGTGCAGCCTACGCACTGAGATGCATCAATGTGAGCCTTGCCGTTTTCAACGGTGACTGCCGGGCAGCCCACCTTAAGGCACATCTTGCAGCCAACGCATTTGTCGGTATCCACCACGCAGGTGCCGAAATTATGCTTGATGCGCTTTATAAGAACGCAGGGCCTGCGGCAGATGATGGCAGCCTTTTCCTCGGAGGCCAGAGCATCCTGGACAGCCTTTTCCATGGCCTTCAGATCCTGGGGATCCACGATGATGATATTCTTAAAGCCATATGCAGCCAGCACATCCTCGATCCTGATGCGCTCCGCAATCTCGCCCTGAAGGGTGTAGCCCGAGCCGGGGTTGTCCTGATGGCCGGTCATGCCGGTGATGGAGTTGTCCAGCACCACAGGGATGAGATTGCCCTTGTTGTAGGAGATCTCTGCGGCGCCGGTCATGCCGCTGTGGAAGAAGGTGGAGTCGCCCACCACGCCGAAGACCTTCTTGTCGGTCTGGCCGGAGAGCTCAAAGGCCTTTGCAAAGCCCATGGCGATGGAGAAGCCGCCGCCCATGCAGACCACGGAATCCACCGCGGAAAGGGGCGCGGAGCCGCCCAGGGTGTAGCAGCCGATGTCGCCCGCCACCACATAATCCTTGTGCTTGCTCATGGTGTAGAAGAAGCCTCTGTGGGGGCAGCCCGGGCAGAGCGCGGGAGGTCTGGAGACAGCCTTTACGCCCACGTCCACGGTCTCGGCCTTCTCGCCAAAGACCCTTTCTTTGATGAGCTGGGGATTCAGCTCGTAGCAGAGGCCTGTAAATTTCTTGCCCTCGCAGGCGATGCCCGCAGCCTTGATCTGCTCCTCCATGAAGGGCTCAAGCTCCTCTATAACATAGAGCTTTTCGACCTTTGATGCGAAATCGCGGATAAGATCCATGGGCAGAGGATTGGTCATTCCAAGCTTCAGGAAGCTGGTATCCTCGGGGAAGGCGTCCTTTGCGTATTCATATGCGATGGAAGCGCTGATGACACCGATCTTTGTGCCCTTCATCTCCACCTTATTGAGGGGGCATTCGTTGGCGTACTTTCTCAGCTCCTCGAAATTAGCCTCCAGCTTGGGGTGATTCAGCATGGCATTGGCAGGAGACGCTATGTTCTTCCTGGGGTTGCGGACGTAGGCGGGAGCGGGATGCTCGGTCCTTTCACCGAACTCCACAAGGCTCTTGCTGTGGGCCACGCGGGTGGTGGTCCTGAAGAGCACGGGCATATCGAATCTCTCGGAAATGTCGTAGGCAGCCTTCATGAAGTCCAGGCATTCCTGAGAATCCGAGGGCTCCAGCATGGGCAGCTTGGCAGACTTTGCGTAGTAGCGGTTGTCCTGCTCGTTCTGGGAGCTGTGCATGGAGGGGTCGTCTGCGGTGACGATGACAAAGCCGCCGTTGACGCCGTTATATGCGGCTGTGAATACGGGGTCTGCAGCCACGTTAAGACCAACGTGCTTCATGGCGCAGAGGCTGCGAAGGCCTGCAAGGGAAGCACCGTAGGCCACCTCGGTCGCCACCTTTTCATTGGGAGCCCACTCGCTGTAAAGGTCCGCCTTGTACTGCGGAAGATTTTCGAGTATTTCGGTGCTTGGCGTGCCGGGATAGGCGGAAGCCACCTTTACGCCGGCCTCGTAAGCACCTCTGGCAATTGCTTCATTGCCGGATAGCAGATGTTTTTTCATAGTCATCTCCAGTTTTCATGCTTTATATGAAAGGTTTATGTCCTGCTGCGACAATACAAAGCCTCTACAGGACATAAGATGCGTTTGTTAATTAAGTAGTATACCACAAAATACGGCTGATTATATCAGTTTTAGTTATTTTTTGCTGTTTCAAAAGGAGCTTCAGAATGCCCGGAAGCGGTTGACATAAACGCTCCCGGCATATTATTATAAGCATAAGTTATTACCTGCAGGGAGAAGAAATGATACTGGGCAGCTTTGTGAAAAAGTATAAAACATCAGCAGCTATCGCAATTGCCTTGATCATTTTCCTCTGCTTTTTCCTTTCAGCGCCCGACACGACCCATGGAATGCTCCAATCCCCGACCGAGGGAAGGAGCTTTATTTTAGCAAGATCCATATCCCTTGCAACCGCAGGAAATGTAGAGGAGATATCCTCCAGGAAGTTTCACTCATCTGTTCTTGCCCGGATAGCGCCCAAGCTGCGCACCCGGTATATTCTACTGGAGATCCCGCAGAGCCTGAGGCTGGGGATGCTGGTGATCCTCTTAGCCTTTGGGCTTGTCTGCTCATCGTCTGTGGACAGACATGCGATAATCTCCTGCGTTCACAAAAAAGACGGTAAAAAATAACCATCTTCAACTCTGAACCGTCCTATGCCGCAGCATAGGTCCTGTTTGCGTTGTGAAACGTTTAAATAAGAAACTCTTCCGACCGAAATCACAGAACTGGATCAATTTGAAGATGAACATGATCAAAAAAACTGTCAGCACCGCTTTGCTGGACAAATTAAGGGAATCTGCCCTTTCTGTTGTCCCCGTGGCGCTGCTCATACTGCTGAGCTGCGCTACACCCTTCGTGTCTCTTACGGCAAGGGAGCTTTGCGTATTTATTATCTCCACGATTTTTCTTATCCTTGGCATCGCGATGTTCAACCTCGGGGCTGACATGGCGATGACGCCAATGGGTGAACACATAGGAACAGGCCTTTCAAAATCGAAAAAGATCCTGGTCCTTTTACTTGTATCATTTCTTATGGGTGTGTTTATCACCATAGCGGAGCCGGATCTGTCCGTGCTTGCCGGGCAGGTCAGCGGAGTGATAAACAGCAGAGTCCTGATCGTGACCATCGGGTTGGGCGTGGGGCTCTTTCTGCTCCTCGGAGTTATCAAGATAGTTTACCAGAAGGATCAGTCATCTCTGCTCCTGCTGTTTTATCTTATGATCTTCACCATGGTGTCGCTTCTCTATGAAAGGGAGAAGCAGCCCTTCCTTCCCCTGGCCTTCGACTCAGGAGGCGTCACCACCGGCCCCATAACGGTGCCCTTTATCATGGCCCTGGGCGTGGGGATAGCAAGAAGCATCGGGGGAAAGAAGGCACAGGAAAACAGCTTTGGACTGGTTGCCCTCTGCTCCGTGGGACCGGTGCTTGCCATGCTGATACTCCCCCTTTTCTCCAGCGGCAGCGTTGTTTATGAGCTTCCGGATTATTCCATGGTAAGCTCCTTTGGGCGACCGCTTCTGAACGTGGTGATCACGATATCCGGCGAGGTGGCACTTGCCCTGGCTCTGATAATATTCTTTTTCATGATACTTCAGCTGAGCGTGCTGAAGATAAGCAGGCAGAGGCTTATACAGATCTTCGTTGGCCTTGTCTATACACTGACAGGCCTGGTGATCTTCCTGACTGCCGTATCAGTGGGATACATGCCGGTGGGCTTTCATGTGGGACAGGAGCTGGGGCAGGCAGGCGGCAGCATTCCTGTCATATTCGCCTTCATCCTCGGCATGACCACGGTGCTGGCGGAGCCTGCCATCCACGTTCTGAACCGCCAGGTGGAGGACGTCACCGACGGAAATGTCAGCAAACGGCAGATGATGATAGCTCTTGCAGTTGGCGTCGGCCTGTCTGTAGCCCTGTCTGTGGTCCGGGTGATGAGCGGCTTTTCGGTGCTGTACTATCTGATCCCCGGCTATATCATATCGCTTGCCCTTTCACTCTTCGTGCCCGGGCTTTACACAGCAATTGCCTTCGACTCCGGCGGCGTTGCCAGCGGTCCGCTCACCTCAAGCTTTGTGCTTCCCATGGTGATAGGCTTTTGCGTAAGCGTAAGAGGCGTGGAGGGCATTATGGAAAATGCCTTTGGCATGGTAGCCCTTGTAGCCATGACACCTCTCATAGCCATCCAGCTTCTGGGCTTCAGGGCTCTGGTGGCAAAGCATGGCAGAGAAAAGACCGCCATGCGCCGCATTTTCTCCGCAGAGGACGCGGAGGTCATCTATTTCAACTGGGATTAGCGCTTATGGAGGAGTTTGAAAATGGATAAAAAGGAACTGAAGGTGGCTCCGATCCGGCTGGAGATGCTGATCACCATCGTAGATAAGAAAAAAGGCGAATTCTATGCCGACCTGCTGCAGTCCTTCGATGTCAACATGCAGATGATCGTTTCCGCTAAAGGAACAGCCGAAGCAAAAATGCTGGAATATCTGGGACTTTCGAACAGCGAAAAATCAGTCATCATAAGCATGGTAAGGGAGGACAGGCTGGAGGAGATCGAAGCCGTACTTGAAAACAAATTCGCAACTGTAAAGGGAGGAAAGGGAGTTGCACTTTCCATTCCTATGTCGAGCATCATGGGTGCGGCCGCATTCGGCTTTCTCAGCAACGAAGGGGGTTACGTAAAATGAAGGAATATCAGCATCAGTTAGTAATCTGCATAGTAAATGCGGGATACGCTCCCGTGGTAATGGATGCGGCGAAAAAGGCGGGAGCCAGAGGCGGCACTATCATTCACGGAAGAGGTACGGCAAATAAAGAGGCTGAAAAACTATTTCAGATAGTAGTGCATCCGGACAAGGAACTTGTTATGATAGTAGTTGAGGATTCCATAAAGGATGCCGTTATGACGGCTGTTAATAAAGATGCCGGACTGGATACGGCAGGTCAGGGGATAGCTTTTTCTCTGCCTGTGGACCGTACCATCGGTATCGGAGCAAAGGATCAGGAGGTTTGACCCATGGACTACAAGCAGTTAATCATTGATGCCATCGACAGTAAAAAGGACTATTACTGCGACCTGGCCATGAAGATACATGACCATCCCGAGACGGCCTTCAACGAGGTGAAGGCCTGCGAATGGCTGGCGGAGGCGCTCAGGGAGAACGGCTTTGAGGTGGAGGTCGGCCTTTACGGCATGCCAACCTCCATAAGGGCCACCTGGGGCTCAGGCCATCCGGTGATCGGCCTGCTGGCGGAGTATGACGCCCTTCCAGGCCTTTCCCAGAAGCAGAGCGCCGTGCACGACCCCGTCATCGAGGGCGGTCCCGGCCACGGCTGCGGCCACAATCTTCTGGGCACGGCCACCCTGGCGGCAGCCCTTGGAATGAAGGCGGATCTTGAAGCCAGCGGCCTTCCCGGCACCATAGTATTCTACGGCTGCCCCGCGGAGGAGGTGCTCACAGGCAAGCCCTTTATGGCAAGGGGCGGAGCCTTTAAGGAGTTGGATCTGGCTCTTGCCTGGCACGGCGGCGGCGTCAACATGGTCCACTACGGCATTGCTGGCGGCATCAACAGCGCCATATTCCACTACAAGGGAGTGGCGGGTCACGCCTCCGGCGCCCCCTGGCTGGGCCGTTCGGCTCTTGACGCCTGCGAGCTCCTGAGCGTGGGCGCCAACTATCTGAGGGAGCACATTCCTGACAAGTGCCGCATCCACTATTCATACATCGAGGCTGGCGAAGCCCCCAACATCATTCCCGACAGAGCGTCGGTATGGTATTACGTAAGAGGCCTCAGCCGCGAGCAGATAGACGACATCTACGGCAGGCTGGTGGAGACCGCGGAGGGCGCTGCGAAGATGACCGGCACCCAGCTTACGGTCGAATTCCTCGGTGGCTGCTACAACACCCACTCCAACAAGGTGGTCTCCGAGCTGCTCTACGACGTACTGAAGGAGCTTCCGCCCATCGAATACAGCGAGGAGGAGCGGAAGATGGCAACTGCACTGGCTAAGACCTCTCCCAGATACAAGGGCGAGGATCCCCTGCCCACCGGAGTTTATCCAAACACCTGGTACGAGAGCTCAGGCTCCTTCGACCTTGGGGACGTGCAGCACATCTGCCCCTGCGGTCTGGTCACCACCCTCACCTGGCCCATGGTCCTGGGCAACCACAACTGGCAGGCCACCTGCTGCACAGGAAACGGCATAGGCCTGAAGGGCATGATACAGGGCGCCAAGGCCATGGCCATTGCAGCCGGAAGAGCCTTCCGTGAGCCTGAGATCATAAAGGCCGCCTGGGAGGAGTTCGACAAGGTCATCGGAAAGTACAGCTACAAATGCCCCATCCCGGATGATGTACCCGTCCCCCAGCCCGTCTATGACGAAAAGTCTGAGCAGGATGGGAAGGCCCCGAAGCAGAAGAAGGAGGCCCGCAGCTTCCTTAAGCTGGCGGAGGACCGCTATTCCGTAAGGAAGTTCGC
>JAEEGL015002954.1_pt1 | contig 13575 bp, 4 predicted proteins | sample 9134231 | NCBI WGS metagenome assembly JAEEGL01 (sample SAMN16246548, study PRJNA631951) | gut metagenome | biome: gut microbiome; feature: rumen; material: fiber-attached | host: Bos | place: Iran: Karaj | collected 2018-10
TAGAAAGAATAAGTGAAATGATAGAAGAACATTATAATACAGTATCAAAAATTATTCAATTATCAAATCAAAAAATTTTATCATCTTCATATGATAAAACAATTCATATATATGATAATATGAGACCATATACAACATTAAATTTTTTATCTCTTGGACATAAAAATCATATTAAATCAATTTTAGAATTAAATAATCATAAATTTTTTGTTAGTATTGGAGAAGATGGTTATTTAACTTTTTGGAATATTGAAAAAAAATATGAAATTGAAAAAAGAATTGATCTTGGTTTAAATAAAATGACTTCAGAAGGTTTAATTCAAATTGATAATGAGAGATTAGCAATTATAAATCATTCAGTTATTTCTGTTTATAATATTACTGCGTCTATTTTAGAATTTAATTTAAGTGAACATTTAAATCAAATTTCTTGTTTGTTATTTTTTGGTAGTGATTATTTTTATTCTTTAAGTGAAGATAAATTTGTTGAATGGGATGTTAAAAAGTTAATTGTTAAAAATTCAAAAGAAAATTCTATTAAAATTAATAATATGACTTTAACTAAAGGAGGAGAAATTGTTGGTTTAAATGGAAGTAATCTTATTAAAATTTCTTAAATATTATTATATTGAATTTTCAATTTTATTTAAAAATATTAAAATATTAAAATTGAATATATTAAATTAAATATTTTTGATTTATCACATTTTTATTTGAAATAAAATCATATTTATATTTTACAAATTAAAATAGATATTTAAAAATTAATAATATTTTAATATCTGTTTTAACATTTTTGATTTTTTAATTTTATTTTCTTTAGTAACTTTCCAACCATAAACTGGACTTTCACTATCACTATCACTATCACTACACAAAGCTCGATGTAATAATCTTCTTCCAATTCGTTTATATTCTTGAATTTGTTTTTGATAAGAAAATTCATTTTGTTTAATATAACCAATTAATTCAGTTTTTTGAGAAGTAAAATCTTCAATTGCATTAAAGCCAATTAAACTATCTCCTAATCTTCCATTAATAATATACTTATAATTACCATTTTGATATAAAGCATCAATATCAGAATAACCACCAGCTTCTAAATTAATATTCATTTTATAATCTTTATAATTTATATTCATTTTATGTGAATAACCATATGCTATTGCTTGATTTTTAAATGAGACTATTGTTCCAAACATATTTTCTGATAATTGAGATATTATATATCCTTTTTTTATATCTTTTTTATCTGAAAATTCTATTTTTTTCATTTTTTTAAATATTTTGTCAAAGTATGTTAATAATATTGTATCTATTATTACTTTTAGTAATACGTATATTTCAGAATAAATTGAAGGATAATCGTTATTTATTAAGTTTGATATTTTACTAAATTCTTTTGATTGTCTTTCTAATAATTTTTGTAATTCTTGGATTATTTTATTTGATTGATTATTTAATTTTTCTTTAAATAAAATATATTGTTCATTTGTTAAGTAATCTTTTAATATTGTTAATGATGATTCTATTGGATCTTTTATATGTTCAATTATGTTATTAACTTTAGATATAAAAATACTTTTTTCTGAATTATAATTCAAATAATCATTTCCAAATGATATCTTATTTGATAATTCATTAAGTGCTTTTTCAATGTTAGGAAATACATCTTTTACTATTTGAATATTAGTTACTTTTATTTTATCATTCTCTTCTAATTTTCTATTATTTTTTAAATTATTTGATGTTGTTAATCGTCTATTTTCAATTTTTTTATTTAGTTTTTCAAAATCATTTTTAAATTGATTCTCTATTAAATCAGAATAAGTATTAACTATATCTAAAATATAAGATTTTATTTCATTTCTTGTTTGTTCAATTATTGAATATGATTTTTCTGTTTTCTGAATAATTGATTCAATATTTAAATTCTTAATTATATCAATTGAATAATCTTTAAATGAAGAAATATCATCATTTGAAATTTCTTGTATTTCATTTTGAGATTTATCATATATTGTTATTATTTCATTAAATTTTTTTTTTATATTATTTGAAAATAAATTACGTAACGATACTTTTTTATTCTCTGAAGTATTAATAAAAATATTATCTATTTTTTCATATATTGATGATTTATTATGAATAAATTCTTCAATTAAAGATTTCATTTCTAGGATATCATTATCATTTGTTTTTGAAATTTTCTTTTTAATTAATTTATAAGTTGATGTTTTCATATTATTAATTAAAGTTTCTATTTCATTTCCTTTCTTAGTAATTTCATTTATACATTTAGTTTTGAAGTTTTCAATATTTTCTTTTTGAATATCCAAATAAATATCTTTCATTTTTTGATAAAATCCTTCAGTAAAAGATTTAGGAATAAATTCAATTATATTGTTATCAAATATTTTTGTAATAATGTCACTATTAAATATTTTAGCCGTTTCTTCCAAGAAAGATTTAGTTATTGCTTCACTTGATTCTATATTAAATTTATCAATTTCAGTATAAAACAAATTATTTAGATTAATAATTAAATTATTACTAAAATCTTTGTTAATTTCATCATAAGACTTCTCTAGTGAAGAATAAATTAAATCTTGTATTTTTTTTAATTTTTGAATATAATTATTTATAAAATCATTATTAACAATAAATTGATTTTTAGTAAAATCAAGTTGATATAAAATTCTTTCTGCAAATATTTCATTATAAACTTTATCAAAATAAATTATACCATATGAATTAATAAAATTGTTGATATTGTTTTTATATACATTTTCTATCATTAAATATATTTCATCAGCAATTAAATCCTTCTCTCTTTGATATCTTTCATTACACAAAGTTTTCAATTTATTTCCATTTTCTAATAAGATATTTTCTAAATCTCCAATATTATAATTAATTGTATCTAAAATATTTAAATTTTCATCTCTTCCATTATTTAAAAATTCATTTAAATTATTTGAACTTAAAGATAATTCCATATCATTTAAATAAATATTTAAATAATTAATAAAAGTATTATTTAATTCATTTGAAAATGAGGAAATATTTTGAACTAATTGATTAGGTTCAATTTCTGAATTTTTTATCATATAATGATAATAAATTTCATAACTTTCATTATATTTTCTTAAAATATTATCTTTGTATTCATCAAGTAATGTTTTTTTTATTGTATTTGAAAAATCTGAATATGCTTTTTGTAAAATCATTTCTGAATTTTTATTAAAGTTATCTCTATATGTTTTTAAAATAAAATTAACTTGTTCTAAAGAAATTTTTTGGAAATTAAATGTGTCATTTAATGTTGAAAAATCTGAATAAATTTTGGTCATTTCAGAAATTATATTATTTAAATAATTGACAAATTTATCTTGGTCCTTAATATAATAATCAAAAATAGGTTTTTGAAAATCTTTATTATATTGTATTTGATTTAAAATTTTTTGGTTATTTTTTTCAAGATTACTTTCTAAAAGTTTATAAAACTTATTTGATTCAAGAGTAATTTTTTCTATATTAAAATAATAAGAACCTTCAACCTTTTTTTCATTTAAAAATAAATATGCAATTTTATTCTTTAAATTCTCTCTAATTAAATTAATTTGTTTTTTTAATGTATTATCAATAATAAAAATTTTGTCAATTAATTGTTTTAATTTCCCATTACTTATTTCATCATTTATATTCATACTAAAAATATTTTTAATATTATTCATATTATTTTCTAAATAAGGATTCAATGCAGATAATCCTTCAGATGTAATATTATTTAAATATGATTGAATCTCATAAATAATTTGTTCTTTATTATAATTTAAAATAAATTCATTTTTATAATCATTAGTAGAAAGTCCTTTAATTGAATCATATGAAATTATATTTTGACTATTTAAATAAATTGACTTTAAAATATTTACTCCATGTCTTGTTACTGCGTTTAAATAATTTTCTTTTGTGTCATTTGATAATTCTGCTAATGGTTTTCCAATATTTTTATCATATTTTACTGTCAATTTAACATCAACCATTAATTTAATTTCCATAATTAATCTTGAAAGAACATTTTCATTTTCTGTTGTTAATGATAAAATATTTAGTGGATCTTCGTTTGAATTATATGATTGATTTGATATATCTATTAATTTTTGTAATTGAGAATTTTCTATTTTTATTATTTCATTACTTTTTTTTTTGTAATAATTAATATTTGTCAATGTATTATCATTTAAAATATTATTTGGAATTCTTTTATTGATATATTTTATATTTTTGTTAATTATGTCAATAAAATTGTGATAGCTATAAGAAATCATTATATTAATATAAGTATAAATTAATGAAGTAACTTTTGAATTAATAATAGTTTTTTGTGTAAGTTGTAAATCAAGCATTTGATTTAAAAGGAATTTGACTTCATCTGGTTCTTTAATGTAATTATCTAAATTTTCAAAAAATATTTTTTGGAAGAAAGTATAATTAAGTTCATCAAATTCGGTTTTTAATTCCTTATAATATTTTTCATACATTGAATTAATTAAATTTGTGTTGTTAAAAAGTCCAAATATATTTAAATATAAGTTATCTGACATATAATTGGTATCTATTTCAATAATTTTTGAAGAAAATTCATCAACTAAATTTATTAAATTTTTGAAATTATTTTCTTTATTTATTAAAATTTCATTTATAATTCTTTCAGATATATTTGATATTTCAGAATCAAATAATTTTAGTTTATTTTCAGTTAAATATGAATTTTGAACATTTTTTAATTTTTTAATAATATTCTCGAATATCAATTCTTTTCTTTTTTTAAATATATTATTACTTATAGTATTAATTAATTCAAGATCTCTTATATGAGAAAAGAAATTTTTTGATTCTTTAACTACTATGTTTAATTGGCTAATTAATTCATCTCTTTTACTAATGAATTCATTTTTATAATTTGTGATAAAGGTTAAAGAAAATTCATTTAAACTTTTACTATAAGTATTATTAATATTGTTTTGAATATTTGATATAATATTTGATATTTTTATTCGGAAAGAATTTAGTTTATTTATCATATCTTTTCTTGAAGTTTCTTTGATGCATTCTATTAAAGTTTGATTAAATTGTAATCTTTTTGAAATAATTTCAAATTTTTTTATTATTTCTTCTATTTCTATGTTGAATATTTCATTAATATATAAATTGAAATTTCCTTTTTCTTTTGAAATTGCATTGTTTATATTTATGTTATCTAAAAGAGAATAAACATTTGAACATAAGTCTATCTCTTCAAGAATAGTATAATATATAGAAATATCTAAAGTTTTCTCATTAAAAGCACTTAATTTTTGTTTTATTTCATCAATAAAATTAATAATATAATAATGTAATGATTTAATGTTATTATTCATTTCTTCTATATAATTATTAAATTCATTTTTTGTTTCTTCATTAATTTGATTATTATTTGATTCTTTATTAGAGGATATATTATTATTTAGTTGATTTAAATTATTTTCACTTTCATTAATTTTCTTATGTATATTATCAAATGATATTTGAGAAACTTTTTTTGTTTTTTTAATTATTTCATTTAAAGGTTCAACATAAACATTTGAAATATCATTAAACTTTTTTATATTATCTGCTATTTGTTTAAATTCTTGATTTATAATATTAACCCAACTAGTACTTTTTGATTTAATAGAGTTGGTTAATCTAATTAAATATTTTATAACTTCATTAATAATATTTTTCATTAATGGAAAGGCATTAGTAATATTTGAGGATACTTCTTTTTCTAATAAAATTCTATTCTCTTTATTTGTATTGAATAATATTAAAATATAAGATGTTAAATTTTGAGGATAAAAAGTAACTAAAGCACTCATTCCAAATTTAACTCCTCCGAGATCTGAATTAAAAATAGAATAGCTAAATTTAATTGGAATAGAATAACTATCAATATCTAAATTTCTTATTTGACTAATATCAGGAAAATCTTTTAAATTACCAGTAAAAATTTTTTTATCAAATATATTATTACTAATTTTCTTTGTTCTTCTTCTTCTTGATATATTATCTAAATTTCCATCAAAAGAATAAACATTTTCAAATTCAATATTTTCATCTTTAATAATATTTTCAATAGTATCTTTTACAGTTTCATTAATTTTATTATTGTTAATATGCATAATAGTTTCAATTATATTTTTTATTTTTTTTGTTGGACCATTTATTTTATTATTATCTTCTTCATCAAAATCAGTTTGAATTGAAAAATCATCTAAAGTTTCTTTTTCATTTTCATAATTAATATTACTAATAATTTCTGATATTGCATAACCTCTAATTTCTGTAATAATACCTTCTTCATTTATTTTAACATCAGTCTCTGATTGAATTTTTGAATTATTTATAAATGATATTTCAGTTATTTCTGTTTCTTTTAAATTTATAGTTTTCGAATTTGTATCTTTTGAATATTCTCTTACTATTCCTTTTTCTTCAAGAAATCTTTTTGAATCATTTGATTTTGAATATAATTTTTCTGAAACTGAAGGTATACTTTTCCATATGAAATTTTCTATATTTGAATACATTGAATCATCTATTATTTTTGGTTTTAATATTTGATTCATTGTTCCATTTTCAAAAAAGGAAAATTTAACTAAAGGTGATAAATTTAATATTTCTAAATTATTAATTAAAGAATTATAATTATTATCATCCTGATTTAAACTATCAGAACCATGACTTTGATTTTTATTAATATATTTTTCAATTTTTTTATTTCTATATTTTTTTGCATCTTCAAATTCAGATGCATTAAATATATTATTCCCTCCAATATATTCAATAGAATCTTCTCCAATTAACTGATATTCTCTTAATAATAAAACATATCCATAATATAAAATAGATTTATCATTCATTTCTTTTTGATCATATATATTGATTAAATAATTATGAATTAAAGGATTTGATGTTGATTCAAGTGTTGAATCTTCATCTTTCGACGATTTATCTACTTCAATTATTGTTTTTGTTGATATTGATTCATTAAAAATTAAACAATAATCTTTTTCTATTTTTAATTTACATATTAAAGTTTCACCATTATTTGTTTGTATTATTTCTTGATTTCTTGGTTTATTTTTGTTGTTATCTTTTATTTGTTTAATGAGCATTATAATTATTCCTGTAATAATCACAATGATTAATAATATAATTAACATTTTAATAATATAATTATTCAGATTTGATTTTTTTTCTTTTTCTTTAACTCTTATGGAATTAGTAATTACTTCATTTTTTTTTTTAATGTCACTTATATAATTGTTGATTAAATGTTTGTTTATTTTTAATGTTTTTTTTAAATTTTTATCATCCTGATTGTCTTCAATTTTTGGATTGCTTATTTCTCTCTTAATATTTGAATTTGTATTATAGATAACTGGATTTGTTTCTAACATTAATTATAATCTTTATTTATTTACCTTTAATATGATTAAACTTATATATTATAGGGAATCTTCATTTTTTGAAATTTAGGTGTTTAAAATGTAGGTATTTAATATAAAAAATATATTACAATGTTTAATTAAAAACATAAATAATTATCATTATTTAAAATAAATTAAAATATTATTTAATCTTAGGCAATATAGTTTTAAGAAAAAATAAATAATTAATAAATATATAAATGAATAGTATAATTAAACTAATCTTAAGAATCTTAATTTTTCAAAATATATTAACAATTTCAATATTTCAATTAAAAGATTCAAAATTATCTTCATTAAGACTTAAAGAAAGATTAGTTGATGTAATTTCAAAATTAAATATGAAAATAGAAAATAAGACTATTCATAAATTTTTAGAAAATCAAGTTTACTTTGAATTATGTTATAAAATTTATTTATCAATAATGATTGCAACTTCAATTTTAAGTATTCTTTTAAATAGAGGTTTTTATAAATTTGTTGCAGGAATTCAATTTTTAATTTTAACTTTAATTATATATAATCCATTATTACCAGAAAGTATAATTGAATCAAATAATACTTATGGAATAAGAAAAGAATTAATTTTAAATGTTGCTATTTTCTTAGGAATTTTAACTAATTGCTTTACACCTAAAAAAAAAGAAAAAATTAAAAAAATAGAAAAAATTATTTAATATTTATTATAATTTTATTTTAAATTTAAAAATTTTAATTTATGTCTGAAAATGATTGTTTATGTTATTGTCATAAAAATAATGACAAAGGAAAAGATTTAATTATACTTAAATTAAAAAATAGAATTTTTGAAGTTGAACAAAAATTAAATAATTTAATATCTGTAGAAGAATATAATAAACAATTAAATGATGAAAATATAAAATTAATTCAGGCAAAGAATAATGTTGAATATCAATTAAAACAAAATAAGGAATTTTATGAAAAAAATATATATGATATAAGAACTGAAAATGAAGCAATTAAAAAAGATTTAGAAAATAAAAAATCTATAAATAAAAAGTTATATGAAGAAAATGAAAATTTAAAAAATCAAATTACACAAATTGTAAATGATAATGAATATATGAAAAATGGATTTGAAAAGTTATTAAATAATAACAAAATTATTCAAAGTGAAAATAAAAAATATTTAACTCAAAATACAAAATTAAAAATTGAAAATAAAACTTTGGAAAATAATTTAAATAAACATAAAAATTTATTTACTAATTTAAAAAAGGAAAATGAACAAAATTTAAAAGAAATAAAATCACTTAATGATATCTTAAAGAGATTTAATGAAGATTATGATAGAATAAAGGAACAAAATTTGAAATATAATCAAATAATCAACGATAATGAAAATGAGTTTAATAAAATTAATAAAAATTTTGACAACATAAACAAAGATTATATTAATTTAAATCAAGATTTTGTTAAGCTTAAATCTCAATTAAATAAAATGGATTTAAAAAATAAAAATTTACTCGGAGTAAATAATAAATTAAATGAAGATTATAAAAAAGCTATAGTTGATATTAAAAAATTAAACATTGAAATTGAAAAACAAAAAGAAATCAATTATAATTTAAAAATTAATTTTCAGAAAAAAATTTCTACTATTAATAAAAAATACCAAAATGATTTAAAAAAGATTAATGATAATTACAAAAATGAAATTAATAATTTAAATAGAAGCAAAAGTGATGAAGAAAAAAAAAATTCCTTTTCAAAACAAAATAAATATAATTTAACTAAATTAATAATAAAAACAAATGAAATAAATAATCATAAGAATAAAAACTTAAATATTAATTCAGAATATGATAATAATAATTCAGAAATCTCATTTAAAAAGAAATTAGATTTTAATAATATACAATTAAGTACAGAAAATACTTTGTTAAATGATGAGAATAAAATAAATTTAAATATAAATTATAAAACCAAATCCCCAAAAAGAAATATAAATATGACATATGATTCAAATTCATATAAACAAAATCTACCATTTACTTTTGCAAATACGCCAAGAGAAATAAATAATTCAGGAAATGATAATCAAAATAATTCAATGAATTATACACAATCTCCTATGAAAGATTGTTCTGATTTAAAAAATAAAAAATATTCTCCTCAGAATAATATTTATACAGTTAAAAATAATTTTACATCCAGAAATAATAATAAATCATTTGATAATTATTTTGATAATAGTACATATCAAAGTTCGAATAGAAAAACTCCTATAAAGAATCATAGTTGCTATAATACTTTTATTCAAAATTCAAATTTAATAAAAAGACAAAATATAAATCATAGTAACATTAAAAAAAAATGTAAAAGAAATTTATCTTGTGGTTGTAATTGTCATTTTAATAATTTACAATATTACATTGAAGAAAATGATAAATTAAAAAAGCATATTTTATTATTAACAGCTCAAAATCAAAACTTAATTAATGAATTAGAAATAATTGTTTCTTCCTCAGAATTTGCAACTATTAATATTAATCATCATGGAATTCAGTATTTAAATGAACTTATTAAAAATAATAAAATACAATTAAATAAGTCGCTTGATGAAATTGAAAAAACAATAAAAAATCAAAATAAAATAAATATTAATTAATAATATATAAAAAAAATTAATTAAATTAAAAAAGAAAATTAATACCTTTAAAAATATTTAACTCATCAATTAAAATAAATTAAATAAAAAATTAATACTTAAATCAAATTTACATTTAGTTTATTTAATTCTTTTTCACTTAAACCAGAATATTTATTTGTAAAAACTACTTTAAAAGCAATAGGAAAATTAAAATTCATACTTAAAATATCAGCATTCATTAAATCTATTTTATTATTATTATTTAAATAAAGAATAAACTTTTCATTTTTATTATTTAAATAAAATTTAATAAAATCATACATATTCATAATTTTTTCATACAAGCAAAAAATTCCTTTAATAACATATTTATCAGGAAAAACAAAATAACAATCACCTTGAGTGACAATTGGAGTTTCCATTAATTGTTTTAATTTTTTAGATTCATTTTTATTTGTTTCATTTGTTTGATTATTAATAACATTACTAATATAATCAATATAATTAGGATCATTTTCTTTATGAATATGTACAATACTATATTTCTTTAATAAAGTTTGAATATTTTTTAATGATGTTAAAAAGAAACATTTTGGATTGTGATTAATTGGTGTTTGTAAAATAATATTATTTCTTCTTGTATTTTCCTCAATTAAAATTTCAGGAATTGATTTTTCTTGGTTTAATGGATTATTATTAAAAGAATTAAATTGTTGAGAATTTTGATTAGTATTTAATGAATTATTATTTGCTTGTTGTAATCTTCCAAGAACTGAATTTGGATTAATAATCATGTTATTATTATTATTTATTGGTTGAGATTGTGTAAGCTTTACATTTTTATTGGGTTGATTCATAAAATTATTACCTTGATTATATCTCATTGAATTTGGATTGTATGATTGATTTTGACCTAAATTCATATTATTTGGATTTTGATACCCATATTGAGATTGAGGTCTTTGTGTTATTGGATGATTAAAGTTTTGTTGATAATTTTGATTCTGGAATTGATTATTGACATTAGGATTTTGTTGATATTGATTATTTTGCATTTGACTATTGTAATTATTCATACTATTTTGCATTTGATTATTGAAATTATTCATACTATTCTGCATTTGATTATTATAATTATTCATATTGTTTTGAAATTGATTATTAGAATTATTCATACTATTCTGCATTTGATTATTGAAATTATTCATACTATTCTGCATTTGATTATTAAAATTATTCATACTATTCTGCATTTGATTATTAAAATTATTCATACTATTCTGCATTTGACTATTGTAATTATTATTCATACTATTCTGCATTTGACTATTGTAATTATTCATACTATTCTGCATTTGATTATTATAATTATTCATACTATTCTGCATTTGATTATTATAATTATTCATATTATTTTGAAATTGATTGTTAGAATTATTCATTTTATTCTGCATTTGATTATTCATATAATTTTGTTGTTGATTATTTATTTTATTCAAATTATTTTGGTTTTGATTATTCATAATATTTTGTTGTTGCATATTATTTTGATTTTTATTTTGTATTTGATTATCTTGAATTTGGTTTTTCATTTGATTATTTACTACATTAGGATTTTGATTTTGATTTTTACTTGAATTATTTGATTTCATAGAATTTTCACTTAAAATTCTATTTCTTCTACTAGATTTAAAAACTTTAGTTTCTTCAACTTGAACAGTATAAGAAGGAATTCCATTAATATCACGAACTCTTTCTGAAGTAAATTTCCTTTTAATTATAGGAGTTTGATCATTATAAATATTATTATTTTGAAGTTGTGCAGAAGTAGTTTGAACATAAGTAACTTTTGAATAATTATTATAAGGATTTGTGTTATTTGAAATTAAATCATTATTATTATTACTCTCTAATAAACTATTTTGACTATTATCTAAATTATTTTTATTTCCAATTTTACCTTTTTTATCAAGTATAAGTAAATAAGGTTGTGAAAGTAAATTAATATCTTTATTAAATTTCATAAATTGAGTATCTGGTATTCTTTTAAATTTTAAAGTTGTTAATATTTGTTCTATTTCATTATAAGGATATTTTTGTAATATTTTATCAATATTAATTTTTTTATATTTATCTTCATTTGGATATGATTTTATATTATTTATAATATCATCTATCATTTTGAAAATTATCATTGTTAATTCCTTATTATTAATTTTGTCTTCTAAAGTATTTAAAAGTTTTTCTAATTCATCTAAATTAATTGGTAAATTTTCAACTTCTTGAATAACTTTTTTAAATCTTGCTAAACCAACTCCAATTGAAAACTTACATTCATTTATTATATTTAAATTAGTGAATCTAACATTCTTTTTTTCTATTTCTTTAACTTCATTTACTTGCTTTACTTCTTTTACTTTTTTTGAAGTTGTATTATTATTTAAATTTTCTTGATATTTTTCATTAATAATATTGAATAAATTTTCTGGAAGATTTAATTCTTTCCATTTTTGTAATGTTAAATGTTTCATATCTTTCAATCTAAAATAAAATTCTGAATTTAATTTATCTATTACTGGTTGAACTTGAGATACATCTAAGTTGCATTCATAACAAAAATCAAATAAAATTTTTGAAAGAGTTGTTTCCATTTTTTTATATTATTTTTTTTTATTTTTTTATTTATAAAATTTTTAAAATTTTTCCAAATAATGAAAAAGATTAATCATATTTTAGTTTTAGATAATAAATATAGAGATGTCAAAAATACATGAAAAATATGCCAATAATATTCACACAAATATTCAAATTGTTAATAGATATATTTTAAATTTTGAAAAGTCAATTATACATTTTAAAAATAATGCAAAAGATATTACATGTATGATAATTTTAAAAGAATTTAATTTCATTGTTGTTTCTTTTTACTATAAAAAAGCAATACATCTATATAATATGAATAATCAACATTTAATTAAAGAAATCAATTTAGAAACTGGAAACAATTATTTGTCATTAACAAAAAATAATAAATTAATTTGTTCTTCACCAAATGGTTTCATTTCAATAATATATATTGATAAAAATATAAAATATTTCATTCAACAAATTATAAAAATTTCACAAAGTTCAATTTTTAAATGTATTGAAATGAAAAATCAAAAATTAATTTGTTGTTGTGATGATAAAACAATAAAAATCCTTTCTTTAGATAAAAATGATAGATATTTTATTGAAAGTAGTTTACTTTTAAGTAATTATTCAATTTTTAATATTATTGAAATTCCTGTAAAAAATGAAATTATGTGTGAACTAATTAACAACTCAATATTATTTTTCAATGAAATTACTTTTACACTCAATCATATAATTAAATCATTAGATTTATCAAATAATCAAAATAATATTCAATTAATATATAATAATATTATTGTTGGTGGA
>JAEEGL015942857.1_pt1 | contig 13575 bp, 13 predicted proteins | sample 9134231 | NCBI WGS metagenome assembly JAEEGL01 (sample SAMN16246548, study PRJNA631951) | gut metagenome | biome: gut microbiome; feature: rumen; material: fiber-attached | host: Bos | place: Iran: Karaj | collected 2018-10
CATCTTTCCCACACGAGCTCTCCGATCTCGCTATCGAGGCCATCCTGGGCATGTTTATATCCTTCGTCACGGTGATGACGGCGGGAAGATAGAGCTCGATCGTCGCGATACCGCCGTCCATCAGCTTCCTGCAGACGATCTTCTTTTCGTCCGCGCTCAGTATCTCGCAGACGTCGGAGGCGAAGTTTATATCCAGCTGCCTTGAGAGCTCCGGCCCTATCTGGGCGGTGTCGCCGTCGACGGCCATGCGTCCGCAGATGATGAGATCGAAGTCTCCGATCCTGCGGGCCCCGAGGCTCAGGGCGTATGAGGTCGCCAGAGTGTCGGCCCCGGCGAAGGCCCTGTCGGTAAGGAGCAGCGAGGCGTCCACTCCCCTCGCCATGGCGTCGCGGAGGAGCCTCTCGGTCGCCGGGATGCCCATGCTCAGGGCCGTTACCCTGCCGCCGAGCTTTTCCTTGAGCCTTACTGCTTCTTCGATGGCATAGCTGTCGAAGGGATTGATGACCGAATTGCGGCCGTCCCTGATGATGGTCCCGGTGACGGGATCGAGCCTCACCTCGTTGGTCGAGGGGACCTGCTTTACGCATACGATGATGTTCATTTATATCCCCTCCTTCTCGCTGAACATGTTGCCGGCTCCCAGCTGCCACTTGGGATCGAAGAGGCGCTTGAGCCTCCTCATCTCGTCTATATGCTCCTCGCCGTACATCACGGTGAGGAAATCCGCCTTCAGCTTGCCCACGCCGTGCTCCGCGGAGACCGCGCCCCCGTGCGCGCTGACCCAGGCGGCCCAGCGTTTGAAGAGCTCCTTCGAGGCCGCGTACTGCTCCTCGCTGTCGGGCAGGATGTTGAAATGCACGTGATTGTTCCCGATGTGCCCCCAGGCCGCGGACTTAAGGCCCAGCTCCTTTATGGTCGAGCGGTACATGGCCATGACGTTCTTGAGCTCGCCCGAGGGGACCGACATGTCGGAGCTCATCTTGGTGATATTGAGGCCCGATTTCCTCTTCTGATCGATGAGCATGTTGACGCTCTCGGGTATGGCGTGGCGGAAGAATATCAGCCTGTCGAGCTCGCTGCCGTCTCTGGCGATCCAGCTGTCCTCCTCCCTGCCGCCGGCCTTCTCGAAGGCCGAGCCCAGGGTGAAGAGCCTTTCGAGGGCCTCCTCCTCGCTGTCCGCGTGTATCTCGGTATATATCACGCTGCTCACCCGCGGCGGGATCTCGGGCAGGGCCGCGAAGGCCGCGCCCTTCTTCTTCTGCGATCTTAATATATCCAGAGCGTCGGAATCGAAGAACTCGAGGGCCGCGTAGCCTTCCTCCTTCTGTATACCGAGAGTGAAGTCGAGAGCCGAAGCCTCGTCCTCAAAAAGCAGGGAGACGCCCCAGATGAAGGAAGGCAGGGGCTGCAGCCTCAGCTCGATCTCGGTGAAGGCTCCCAGGCTGCCGTCGCTGCCGATGAGAAGGTCGATGAGCTCCATATCGGGCTCAACGAAATAGCCGGAAGCGTTCTTGACTTTGGGCATGACGAGAGTCGGGAGCTCCGCTTCGATCGCCGAGCCGTCGTCGCAGACGAAGCGGGCCTTAAGGCCTTCCGCCCTGTCACCCCCGCGCTTTTCTCTCAGCACCCTGCCGTCGGCGAGCACCATGGTGAGGGCCTCGATATACGGCCTGGTGGGACCGTACCTGTAGGTCCTGGCGCCGGAGGCGTTGCAGGCCGCCATGCCGCCGATGCTGGCCGTGGCCTCGGTCGGGTCGGGGGAGAAGAAGAACTCTCCGTCCTTCGCGAAGCGGGCGTAGACCTCCCTGCTCTCTTCGCTGAAGCAGGAGCTGTCGAAGCGCTTGGTGCTCAGCATCTTCCTGAACTCGAGCAGAGAGAGCCCCGGCTCCACGGTGACATAATATGTTTTACCGTCAAACCGCATGCCCAGCACCCTGTTCATGCGGCTGAGGTTCATTATGACCCCGCCGTCGGGCACCGCCGCGGCCGCGAGACCCGTCCTCGCGCCCTGGACGGTCACCCTCACGCCCTTCCCGTGACATTCCTTCATCAGCGAGACGACGTCCTCCGTGCCCAGCGGGAAGGCGATGCCCTCCGCCGTGCCGCTGTTCCTCGACTCGTCCCGCAGATAACCCGCGTATTCCTCGCTGAGCTTTCTGATAGTCTCCATTGAACACTCACTTTCTTTATAAGATCAATACCATCTCGCGCGTCTGCGCTTTACGATGAAACTGTATATCACCAGGGCCGCTATGACGGCCGCCAGCGCCGCCGCGGTCCAGTAGACTCCCGCCGGCAGGCCGCCGCTTATCTTGAGATCCTCCCAGAGCCTGCCGATGTACTCGAGGGTCTCGGGAGAAAGGTTCCTCATGCCGTTGACGTTGAGCTCCTCGGCGAAATGAAAGTCTTCCGGATAGAGGACCTCCATCACGTACTCGCCCATGTCCTCCTGATAATCTTCGTTCTCAAAGACCAGGGCGTCGGGGCTGGCGTAGTAAATGAACTCGGCGCACTCTATGGCCGGTTCCTCCGAGAGCAGGTAATTCATGAAGAGGGCCGCGTTCTCGGGGTTCTCGCTGCCCTTCGGTATGCACATGGAGTCCACGAAGAGGCTGGTGTTCTCGGGATAGAAGAAGCGCAGGTCCTCGTTGACCTCGAGCATGGTGAAGAAATCGCCGGCGTAGTAGGCGCCGATGGCGGCCTCGCCCGACTCCATCTTGTTGTATATCTCGTCCATCACGTAGCTCTGTATCAGGGGCTTCTGCTCCAGGAGCTTGTCGTAGCAGGCCTTCCAGTCGGCGGGATCCTCGGTGTTGAGGTCTATGCCAAGCAGATACTGGGCGGTGGCGAAGGCGTCGCGCGAATTGTTGAACTGCAGTATGCGGCCGGCGTACTTGGGGTTCCAGAGCAGCTCCCAGCCCGTGCAGTCCTCCTCGTCGACCTGCGTGCAGTTGTAGATGATGCCCACCCTGCCGTAGGTATAGGGCACCGAGTATTCGTCGTCCGGGTCGTAGAAGAGGCCCCGGAAATCCTCGCCGATGTACTCATAATAGCACTCGGCCCCGTATTTTTCACAGACGCTTTCGATATTGACCGGCAGCAGCAGGCCCTCGGTCCTCAGCCTGTCGATCATATAGTCCGAGGGGAAGATCACGTCGTATCTGGAGGTGCCGCCGCTGATCTTCGCGTAGAGGTCCTCGTTGGAATCGAAGGTGGTCAGATAGACCTTCATGGACCTTCCGGTGAGCTCCTCGTAGTATTCCTCAAAGCCCGAGAGCACGTCCATGGTGTCGTAGGAGCCGTCGGCCAGATATTCTCCCCAGTTGTAGACGTAGAGGACCTCGTCGCTCCTTCCGCAGGCCGAAAGGCAGGCGATGAGCAGCAGCGAAAGAGCGAGACAGGCCGCGATGGCAAAGGCTTTCCTCATACCGCCATGTCCTCCTCTCTCCCGCCGAGCAGGTCGTAGACCAGAAGGAGCAGCAGCACGGCCGCGAAGATCAGGGTCGAGAGAGCGTAGATGTCGGGCTTGACGCTCTTTTTGATCATGGCGAAGATGTGTATGGTCAGGGTCTCGAAGCCCGCCCCGCTGGTGAAATTGCTGATGACGAAATCGTCGAAGGAGAGCGTGAAGGCCATGATGAAGCCGGTCAGTATGCCCGGGCTTATGAAGGGCAGCTCGACCCTCAGGAAGGACTGCAGGGGCGTGCAGCCCAGATCCATGGCGGCCTCGGGGAGGCTCTTGTCCATCTGCCTCAGCTTGGGCAGCACCGAGAGTATCACATAAGGCAGGCAGAAGCTTATATGGGCGATGAGCAGGGTCCAAAAACTCAGCACCGGCGTATAACCGATCAGTCCCGCCATGAAGACGAAGAGCAGCATCAGCGAGATGCCGGTCACGATGTCGGGATTCATCATCGGTATATTGGTGATCGACATGACGAGGGCCTTGAGCCGCGCCGACCTCATGCGCTCTATGCCCACCGCGGCCAGGGTGCCCAGGAAGGTCGAGACGAGGGCCGCCGATACAGACAGGGTCAGGGTGTTCTTGAAGGCCTGCAGGGTCGCCGCGTCCTTGAACATCTCCCTGTACCAGCGCAGGGAGACCCCGGTCATATGGGCCGTCGATTCCCCGCCGTTGAAGGAGATCATGATCATGACCAGAAGAGGCGCGTAGAGGAAGCCGAAGAGCAGGACCAGATAGGCGCCGGAGAGCTTCTTCATCTTATCTCGCCCCCTTCCCCTTCGCCGAAGCGGTTCATGACCGCCATGGAGATGAGTATGAGCACCATGAGGATGAGGGACAGGGCCGCGCCGAAATGATAATTGACGGCGGTGCCGGTGAAGTAGCTCTCGATGGTGTCCCCTATCAGCTGGAAGGTCCCGCCGCCCAGCTTCTGCGAGATGTAGAAGGTGCTGACCGAGGGCACGAAGACCATGGTTATGCCCGAGATGACCCCGCCCAAAGAGAGGGGCCAGATGACTTTGGCGAAGGTCTGCGCGGGGCTGCAGCCCAGATCGGCCGCGGCCTCTATGAGCTTGGGGTCTATCCCCGCCATGACCGAATAGATGGGCAGTATCATGTAGGGCAGGAAGCAGAAGACCATGCCGCAGATGACGGCGCCGGGAGTGTTTATCATGTGCACGGGCCCCAGGCGCAGGGCCGAGAGCAGCGTATTGATGACTCCGGTGTCCTCCAGTATGGTCATCCAGGAATAGGTGGTGATGAGGAAGTTCATCCAAAGAGGCAGCATGATGAGCAGTATGGCCAGCCTTTGGGCCTTTTTCTTCATCCTGCTGAAGATGAACGCCGCCGGATAGGCGATGAGGAAGCATATCACCGTGGCGATCAGGGCCATGCAGAGGGAATTGACCAGTATCATCAGGTAATTCCCGGCGTTCAGCCTGGTGATGTTCTCAAGGCTGGGGCTCCCCGACCCGTCGGTGAAGGTATAGTAGACCACGAAGACCATGGGAGCCAGTATGAAGAGCGCGCTCCAGACGATGTGGGGAGCCGCCGCCGCCCGCTGCAGTAGGCCCGCCTTCACTTGTCCTCCTCCTCTGTGTTCTCCGAGAGCTGCTCGTGCTCGCTGCTGTAGGAGCTGTAGTCGCCGAACATGTCGGAATATTTCGACTTCTTCATCACGTGGATGGCGTCGGGCTCTATGTATATGCCGATGCGGCTGCCCGCGGGTACGCGGTCGGTGGTCTGTATCATCCACTTGAAGCCCCCGATCTCCACGATGATCTCGTAGTGCACGCCCATGAAGGTGACCTCGGTGACGAGGCCGGTGAGCATGCCGTTTTCGGGAGCGGTGACGTCGACGTCCTCGGGGCGCACGACCACGTCGACGGGCTCGTCCTTCGCGAAGCCCTTATCGACGCATTCGAAGCTCCTGCCGGCCAAGCGGACCCTGAGATCCCCTTCCATGACGCCGTCGAGTATGTTGGATTCGCCGATGAAATCGGCGACGTAGGCGTTGGCGGGCTCGTTGTATATGTCTGTGGGAGCCCCTATCTGCTGTATGATGCCGTCGTGCATGACGACCACGGTATCGGACATGGAGAGAGCTTCCTCCTGATCGTGGGTCACGTAGACGACGCTGATGCCGGTCTTCTTCCTGATGTTCTTGAGCTCGATCTGCATGTCCTTCCTGAGCTTGAGATCCAGAGCTCCCAGAGGCTCGTCCAGGAGCAGCACCCGCGGCCGCATTATCAGAGCCCTGGCGATGGCGACCCTCTGCTGCTGGCCGCCCGAAAGGGTCGAGACGTCGCGCTTCTCAAAGCCCTGCAGATCGACCAGGCGCAGCATCTCCTTCACCTTTTCGGAGACCTCCGCCTCAGAGGGCTTTTTGAGCCTCAGGCCGAAGGCGATGTTCTCGTAGACGTTGAGGTTGGGAAAGAGCGCGTATCTTTGGAAGACCGTGTTGACGTTCCTTTTGTAAGGGGGAAGGTCGTTGATGACGCGGCCGTCGAAGAGGACCTCGCCCTGATCGGGAGTCTCGAAGCCCGCGATGATCCTTAAGGTCGTGGTCTTGCCGCAGCCCGAAGGGCCCAGCAGGGTCAGGAACTCGTCGTCCCTGATCTCAAGATCCATGTCGGTCAGGACCCGGGTGCTGCCGAAGCTCTTGCTGACGTTCTTAAGCTGGATTATGGTCTTCTTTTCCATCGGTAGTTTCTCCAAGCGATCTTATATGCTCAAGGCAGCGCGCGATGTCCGCGGGGACGGGAGCCTCGGCTCTTATCCTCTCGCCGCTCACGGGCTGAGTGAGCTCAAGGCTTTGGGCGTGAAGGGCCTGCCTGGGCATCCAGGCGGGAGGGACGTCATAGCCGAAGAGCCCGCCGTATAGCTCGTCCCCCACCAGTGGATGGCCGATGTGGCTCATGTGGACCCTGATCTGGTGGGTCCTGCCGGTGTCGAGCTTGAGCCTCAGAAGGCTGTAGCCGTCGATGCTGCCAGTCGTGCCGGGCTCTGTATAAAAGCGCTCCAGGACCTCGTAATGAGTGACCGAAGGGTAGCCGAGAAGGGTGACATGGCGCCTCGCCGCGTGCGAGGGGTCCTTGTCGATGGGCGCGTCCACCGTGCCGTCTTCTGCGACTATGCCGTGCACCACGGCGATGTATCTCTTGTCGACCCTGTCCTTCTCCATCTCCTCGGAGAGGAAGTCCTGGGCATGGGCGTTCTTGGCGACGATGACGAGGCCGCTGGTATCGCGGTCGAGGCGGTTCACGAAGCGTATCTTGAAGCTCTCTTCCCTTTGGGCGAGCATGAAGGCGAGGGCGTTGGCGAGGGTCCCGCTCTGATAGTTCTTCGTCGGATGGACCACGAGGCCGGGCTGCTTGTTCACTATCAGCAGGTCGCCGTCCTCGTAGACTATGTCGAGGGGGATGTCCTCGGGATCGAACCAGCTGCTCTCTTCGGGGCAGACCGCGGTGAGAAGGTCTCCTGCCCTTCCTTTTTCGCGTAACTTTACCGTAACATCATTCAGGTAAAGCTCGCCCTCGTACTTGATCTTCTTGATCAGCCGGCCGGAAAAGCCCAGCCTCCTCTGCAGTATCTCCCGCGTATAGAGGCCTTCGTCCTCTTCCGTCAGCCGGTATTCGTATCTTCTGGCCATATCAGATGAACTTCTGGGCGACCCAGCTCCAGTAACTGTAATCGGTCTTCCTGACCAGCAGTATCTCCTCCCGCGCCATGGCGACCGAGATGCTCTCAAAGCAGTCGTAGCGGTATTCGGCCCCGTCCACGATGATGAGGCCGGGGCTGCCCCTGTGCTCGGGCTCGATCTTGACCGTCATGTCCGAGGGCAGTATCACGTCGGAGGTGAAGGCGCGGTAGGAGGTGGTGTTCATGGGCGCTATGGGCGAGACCTGTATGACCGAGACTCTGGGATCGACTATGCCCCCGCCAAGCGAATAGTTATACGAGGTGCTCCCCGCCGGGGTAGATATGAGGAGACCGTCGCCGCTGAAGCGCTCTATGTAGCTTGAGCCTATGCTCAGATCAAGATGGACGATACTGGAGGCGTTCTTCCTCACGACCACGTCGTTTATGCCCTTATATATATCGGTCTTTCCCTCGTCGTGCAGGACCGTCGCCATGAGCGGCCTGTGCCTGTGGACGGTATAATCCCCGGCGGCGACAGAAGCGATGAAGCTGTCGAGCTCGTGGGGCATGAACTCCATGAAAAAGCCCAGATGGCCGGTATTTACGCCCGCTATGGGCACGGAGGGGAACTCGTGATCCCTCAAAAGGCGCAGGAAGGTGCCGTCTCCTCCCACTACTATTATCATGTCGACGTCTTCCTCGAGAAGATCCGAGACCGCGATGCCCGCCGTCTCGAGGGCCCTCATGAGCCGGGGCATGAAAGCCGCGGTGCTGTGCGTGTCGCTGCCGTATATAAAGACTTTTCTCACGTTCTTCATGGGTAAGAGCTCCTGCCGCGCCGTGAAATATAGATCAAGCGATATATTTTACCATAATCGGGGGGATAAAGAAAATACTTATGAGCATAAAAGGCCCTGCTTGCGGGCCCGCGCCGCATCTGTTATCATCATAAAAAAGCCAAAGGAGGCCGTCATGGACAGGAGCATATTGCGAAGATGCCCGCTCTTTAAGGGACTTAAGGACGCGGAGCTCGAAAGGGCCCTCGCCTTTTTTGACGCGCGGGAAAGGGTCTGCGCCAGGGGCGAAGTCCTCAACAGACCGGGGGAGCCTCTGAGACGCTTCGGCCTCGTGCTCTCGGGCAGCATAATGGTCTTCATGGACGATTTCGACGGCAACAGCCTGCTCATGGCCAGCGTGACCCCCGGCGTCACCTTCGGGGAATCTCTCTGCTTTCTGGGGATCGACGCCCAGGTGCGCATAATGTGCGCCTCCGACGGGGCCATCCTCACCCTCGATCCCTCGCGTCTCAAGGACTGCGCCACGCATACGGACGCCTTCGAGGCCTCGCTCTGCGTCAGGTTCACCTCCATGCTGGCGGAAAGAGCCCTCGCCCTCAACGACAGGATACAGGTGCTGAGAAAGAAGACCATCAGGGAAAAGGTCGTGACCCTGCTCTCGCAGTACAGCGCCAAGGGGAGCGGAAAAGTGGAGCTCCCCTACAACAGGGAGGCCATGGCGATATATCTGGGCGTCAACCAGAGCGCCCTCTCAAGAGAGCTCTCGAGGATGCAGGACGAGGGTATCATCAGCTTCAGCGGATCCCGCTTCATGATCGAGCAGGCGGCGAAGGAATAAAGGCGCTTCGGCGTGACCTCCGCAAAATTTAGCAAAAATAGTGATTTATACGAAAATATTCTCTAATAAATACCGCGTTGCATCTGCAATGTACTTATTCCCTCCCCGAATATATATTCTTCTTGGTCATGAGACCGGAAAGGATATATACCATGAAAAAGACACTTAAAATGACTTCCCTGCTCCTCGCCCTCTGCCTCGTCCTGGCCCTTTTCGCGGGCTGCGGAGAAAAGAAGGAAGAGCCCGCCGCCCAGCCGGCCCCCGCGCAGAGCGCCGAGAGCAAGACCGAAGAGAACAAGACCGAGAGCGGCGCCCCCAAAGCGCCCGAGACCGATAAGACCGAAGAAAAGAAGGAAGAGACACAGCCCGCCGCTCCCGCCGAGCCCGAAAAGGCTGTCGAGATAAACGTCGGCGTCCTCAAGGGACCCACCGGCATGGGCGCCGTAAAGCTCATGGACGATTCCGAGAGCGGAGTCTATCCCGACTATCACTTCACCCTGACCGCCGAGCCCACCGACATCGTCGCCAGGCTCTCCAACGGAGATCTTCAGATCGGCGCCCTCCCCACCAACCTCGCCGCCAACCTGTATAACAAGACGAACGGCAACGTCAGGGTCATCGCCCTCAACTGCCTGGGCGTGCTCTACGTGCTCGAGAACGGCGACAGCGTCAAGACTCCCGCGGACCTCGCCGGCAGGACCATCTGGTGCAACGGTCAGGGCAGCAACCCCGAGTACATGATCAACTACATCATCAGGAAGGCCGGTCTGGAGCCCGGAAAGGACGTCGACGTCCAGTTCGGCGAAGCCGGCGACATCTCCGCGAAGATGATCTCCGGCGAGATCGACCTCTGCATGCTGCCGGTCCCCGCCGCCACCGCCATCCTCATCAAGAACCAGGACGTCAGGAGCGCCCTCGACGTGGCCGCCGAGTACGAGAAGGCCGCAAGCGACGGCAGCGTCCTCACCATGGGCTGCCTCGCCGCCAGGACCGACTTCATCGAAGCCCATCCCGAAGCGGTGGCCGATTTCCTCGCCCGCTACGAGAGCACCGTCGGGTTCGTAAAGGACAACACTCAGGACGCCGCCGAGCTGGTCGCCAAATACGAGATCACCGGCAATGCCCAGATCGCGGCCAAAGCCCTGCCCGACGCCGGCATCGTCTGCATCACCGGCGAAGAGCTGAGACCTTCTCTTGAGGGCTACCTCCAGGTGATGTTCGACGCCAACCCCGCTTCCGTAGGCGGAGCGATGCCCGGAGACGATTTCTACTACGCAGGAAAATAGAAGGAAAAACTAAAGGAAACTGATATCAGATGAGCAGGAAGAGCCGCGGCGAAAATAAAATACTCAAAGGCGCGGCCGTCCTGCTCTTCTGGCTTTTTGTCTGGGCTCTCGCGGCCCGCGCGGTCGGTCAGGAGATACTGATCCCCTCTCCATTAGTCGTGATGGAGCATCTGGCTGCCATCGTGAGCGGAAAGGACTTCCTCCCCACCGTCGGGACCTCCCTTCTGCGCATAATCTGCGGCTTCGCCGCCGGCTGCGCCGCGGGCACCCTCCTGGCCGTCCTCTGCAGCGCCTCTTCCGTATTGAGAGCCCTGCTGACCCCGGCCGTCAGGATCGTGAGCTCGGTCCCGGTGACCAGCTTCATAATCCTGGTCATGCTCTGGATCAAGTACACCTACGTGCCGGTCTTCATCGCCGCCCTGCTGGTCGCGCCCATACTCTTCGGCAACGTCTCCGAAGGTATCAGGGCCACAGACCCGGGCCTTCTTGAGGTCGCGGGGATCTACGGCTTCGGCCGCTTCAAGACCTTAAGATATCTCTACATCCCTTCGGTCATGCCCTATTTCTACTCGGGCTCCGTGACCGGAGCGGGCCTCGCCTGGAAGGCGGGCATCGCCGCCGAGGTCCTGACCCTGCCCAAAAAGGCGATAGGAAGCGGCATGTACTATTCCAAGCTCTACCTCGAGACCGCCGACCTCTTCGCCTGGACCATCATCGTCGTCGTCTTCAGCATGCTCATCAGCAGGCTGCTCGAAGGCCTCATGAAAAAGAAAGCGGCCCCCGGGAAGGCAGCCGAAGCGAAAGGAGACTCTGATGAAGCTTGAGAACATCTCCAAGAGCTTCGGAAGCAAGCTCGTCCTCAACCGCGTGAGCGCGGAGTTCACGGAAGGCGTGACCTGCCTCACCGGCCCTAGCGGCTGCGGCAAGACCACCCTCCTTCGCGTGATCGCGGGGCTCGAGACCGCGGACAGCGGCGTTTTGAAGGACCGTCCGCGCCTGGGATCTTTTTCCGGGCGCCAGCGTCCCCTATCTGCCGTAGAGGGCGTAGGCGTTTTCGCTCAGGACCATGGCCGCCGTCTTTTCCGCGTCCTTCAAAGATATGAAGTCCAGCTCCGCATAGTCGCTCATGACCTTTTCCAGCGATCTCTTGGCAGCTTTTGAGGCGAGCCAGACCATCTCGCAGTACCAGTGCTGTCCCGTGCCCAGCATGATCTTGTCGTGGGGAGCGATGGACAGAGCGTCGCGGAGCAGATCGGGGAGCAGATAAGCCTGCCAGAGCTGAGTCTGGGAAAGATCGATATACACGTTGGGGAAATTATAGGCCATCCAGGCCGCGCTGCGGCTCATGGGGAAGCTCCCGTGGATAAATACGATCTTCGAAGCCCGGTACCGATCGTCGTCGAGGAAGGGAGCCATGAGCAGAGGATCCAGGGAACTGACAGCTGTATCGCCCTTGAAGCCGGTGGTGCCGGTGTGCAGATGGACGGGAAGCCCGATCTCTCCTGCAAGCTCAAGAAGGTGACCGAACATGGCGTAATAGACGGTCCTCATGGCCTCGGGATCGCGGGCCTTTGCCTTTTCAAAGGCAGCCTCAGCCTCCCCGTCCGAGACGGATCGGGCGCCGAATCCGCATTTTTCTCCTATGTGGCCCTTAAGGCCGGCGAAACCCTCTTCCTTTGCCTTCCTTACCCTCGCGAGAAGAGCCTCTGTCAGATCGCCAAAGGTCGGGGCGGTATCCAGCAGCCTGAAATACTCGTCCTCATAGCGGAAAAGACGGTAGACCCTGCAGGGAAAGCAGCCTTCTATGCCGCTGTCCATCGGCTCCGCCGCGTCCAGCATGCAGCCGGTGATGTTCTCGTCCTCAAACAGTAGCCTTGTATATGCAGCCAGAGCCTCGGGAGTTTTCGTCATCGAATTTCTGAGCTCCGCTGCAGCTTCCAGGGTCTCGTCACAGCCGAACTTCCTGTGCATCTCGTGGAGCAGATACTTGATGACCGACTGCCGCCTCAGGTGCCGGACAGCTTCCGGGGAGACGCCGGGCTTTCCGTCCTTGTCCTTTATATCCCTGACTCCGTGATAGTAATTGACTGCGAACTCCTCCGGTGTGACCTTGAGCCTGTCGGTAAAAAGAAGATGGGTATGATCGTCAAAATACTCGTATCCGCTGAAATCGAATCTCATCAGCCGTTTCCTCCTTCGTCATGCCTGCCCGATATTGTTTTCGTTAATTATATCATATCATAATAAGCTTTCGCTTTTTGTCTGTAAAAGATACATTTGGTATCGCCCGATGGGCCGGACAGGCGGTAAAAAAGCCCGATGTTGCGGCATTGGCCCGCTTCTGTTATCATCTAACAGTACCATCGATGCGGGGGAGGTAAAGCACTTTGGACAGGGATATCCTAAGAAAATGCGCCCTTTTCAGGGACCTTGACGACAGCGGCCTCGACCGCGCCCTCGCCTTTTTCAGAGCGTCCGAAAGGCACTTCAGAAAGGGAGACGCCATCAACGAACCGGGAAGACCTCTCAGGAGATTCGGCCTGGTCCTGTCGGGTAACATAATGGTTTTTATGGACGACTTCGACGGAAACAGACAGCTGATGGCCAGCGTCATGCCCGGATCGACTTTCGGAGAATCCCTGTGCTTTCTGGGTATCGACGCCCAGGTCAGGATCGAGAGCGTAACGGATTCGGCCGTCCTGGAGCTGGACGCGGAGCCGGTCAGAACGCCTGCCCTGAAGGAAGACGCGGCGGAAGCCGATCTTCGCAGGAGGTTCACCGCCATGCTCGCCGAGAGGACCCTCGCCATGAACGACAGGATCCAGATACTCAGCAAGCCCGCCATAAGAGAAAAGGTGATCACCCTTCTTTCCCAATACAGGGCGTCGCCCGGAGAGACCGTGGAACTGCCCTTCGGCAGGGAAGCCATGGCCAAGTATCTGGGAGTAAATCAGAGCGCCCTGTCCAGGGAGCTGTCAAGGATGCAGGATGAAGGCATTATATCATTCAAAGGGCGGAGATTCACGGTCTGCAGCCGCTGAAACAGGCGGAGATCTGCCATATGCCGGGTCAGGATCAAAGTCCGTCATTATCGGTCTTTTCGAATTTCACGTCCTGTCCGAAACTTCGTGAATAAGTGAACAAAGCCGAAGATCCCGTTGCAGATGCAATATACTTTTCCGGGTTTTCAGGGTATAGTTTTTATGGCCTTCGGGCCGGAAAGAAATATATCATGAAAACTATCAATAAAGCGATCTCACTTATCATAGTACTTGCAATGACCGCAGCCCTTCTTGCCGGATGCGGCGCCGCACCTCAGGCGCCCGCTGCGCAGAAGCCTGCCGAAGCTCCCGCTCAGGAAGCCAAACCCCAGGAGCCGGCCAAAACCAAAGGACCTGCCAAGGCCGAGGTGCCATCCGCTCCCGCCGAGCCCGAAAAGGCTGTCGAGATAAACGTCGGCGTCCTCAAGGGACCCACCGGCATGGGCGCCGTAAAGCTCATGGACGATTCCGAGAGCGGAGTCTATCCCGACTATCACTTCACCCTGAC